>Ga0182024_10007310_pt1 | contig 23829 bp, 17 predicted proteins | sample P32metaG_FD_120480 | JGI IMG/M metagenome (GOLD analysis project Ga0182024, IMG submission 120480) | Permafrost microbial communities from Stordalen Mire, Sweden - P3-2 metaG (Illumina Assembly) | ecosystem: Environmental > Terrestrial > Soil > Wetlands > Permafrost | place: Sweden: Stordalen... | reverse complement strand
AAAGTGGTTGCGGGGGTAGGATTTGAACCTACGACCTTCAGGTTATGAGCCTGACGAGCTACCAGGCTGCTCCACCCCGCGATTTGAGATTGCCACTCTACCACTCCTTGCGGGTCCGGCAAGTAAAACTTTCCGCGCCACACGCTCTGGCGGCGCGCGCAGATTAATGAGAGCATCCGGCGGAATGCCCGCCTCCAGATCGCTCGCCCGGACGGCCTTGATTGGCCTGGCCGCCGTGATCTCGGCCTGCGCGCACAATCCTCATCACATCGCGTACCACCTGGGTCCATCGCTTTGCAAGGAAGGCCCGCCGGCATGGACCGCCCCGGATGGCCGCCAAATCATGTACAGATCCTGGGGACCCGCGCGCGCGGTACCGCGTGCGGTCATCGTCGCGGTCCCCGGCTGGAACGCCACCGTCGGCGACATCGAGCCGCTCGCCCGCTATCTCGCGGCACAGGGTATCTCCGTCTATTCATCCGGTGTGCGCGGCCAGCATGGAGACTTGACCGCCGCGGCCCGGCACACAAAAGGCGATATCCTGGATGGACGCCTTTGGACCTCTGACTTCTGCGGATTTGCCCGATGGGTACACAGCCGGCATCCGCAGTCTCCCCTCTTCCTCTACGGTCAGAGCATGGGCGCTCTCATCGCCCTGACCGCCGCCGATGGCATCCCGGAAGTGCGCGGAGTTATCCTCCATTCACCCGCCGTGGCCATGACCTCCACTCCACTGCCCGTTAGATCTTTCATCGGTCTTATGCGCGCACTTTATGGCGACCGTCTGCTATTCAGTGTCGGCTTGATCCCGGGCGACAAACCCGCGCTCACCAGCGATGCGGCATTCGATCTTCTCTGGGGCCTCTCCGTGGACCGCGTGCGACCCGGGTTCACCTGGCGCTTCCTCGACGAGGCCATGAGATTGGGCCGGCGGGCGCGCGGCGAGGCTTCGCTCCTCAGGATCCCCGTCCTCATGTTGACTGGCGACAAAGACCCCATCGGTACCGCCGGAGTCGGCCAGCATGCCTTTGCCACACTCATGAAAACCATCCACTCTTCCGATAAAGAACGCGTCCGCTTCCCGAACGGCTATCACGATCTCATCCACGACCAAAACAAACCGCAAGCCCTCCACTGCGTCGGCGCCTGGCTGGAACGCGAACTATAAGAGCTATTCCTCTGCGTCATCCGGTAACGATTTACTTTCCATTTCCATCTGGTTTCTCCTATAGAAAATACTGGTCAGCCGAAGGCCCCTCCCGCCGTGGCGCGTGGGGAGTTCCCTCGATAGTCCACCGCCTCCATTCTTCCTTATGAACCAGCCATTCGCCCTCCTTAGCGTCCACCCGCCAATAGAAATCCTCGAGTCGCGCATTGCCCCGGCATCGTTCTACGTCCTTTCCAACGCGACCATCGTCAACTCCGGCGGCACCCCCGCAAGCGACACCGTCGCCGCCGCGGCGGTGCAAGGCGCATCCACCATCACGACACTGGCCGTGGATTTGCATGCAGGCGACACGCTGTTTTTCCAGCCGTTCGTTGCCAACGGCCATTTGGGCAAGGGCGCCACGGAACTCATGTCCGTCAGCACCAAGAGCACGGGCGGAGCCATCGCATTTTTTACGGAGCTAATCCCCGGTGGCGGCCTGAGCTTGAAGGATTGGACCGGCGTCGCGTTGACCACTGATTTTATCGGCACGATATCGCAGGATGTTTACGGCCCGGTGGGGACGGAAGCGGTCCTGGGCGCCGGCAGCGCCATTACTCTGGGTAACACCGGCGCTACAGCGGCCCTGGCAGGCGGCTCGGGCGGCGCATCGATCTCGGGGCTCACCGTCACCGGCCACATCCGGGGCAATCTCTTCGCCGCGGATGATATCAACAACGTGATCATCAAGAATGCTCCTGGCGGCGACCGCTCGGTCCAAAGCGTCACGGGTACCATCACCACCGGTTTGGCCGTGCCCGCCACCGTTTCCTTCGACGCCAGCTCTGCCGGTTCCACTCCCATCACACTTGGCTTCACCGGACTCACCGGCGGAGACATCACGAGTGTGAATCTGGCCAATGGCTCGGGTTCCATAACGGCGGGCGCCGGGCTCTCCTCGACCGCCGGCGGCGCGGGCGGCAATATCAGCAATTTGACTATTGTCTCGCCGTTCGCCATCACCGTCACCGCCGGAGCAGGCGGGGCTGCAAGCGCGGGGTCCGGCGGCGCCGGCGGGAATCTGACCGGCCTCAAAATTAGCGAGACCGGCTTCCAGGACCTCAGTATCAACATCAACTCCGGGGCGGGCGGCGACTCGACCGCCAGCGGCGCCGGTGGCGCGGGCGGAGCGCTCTCGACGCTATCGCTGACCACGTCCGGCATTACGAACAATGTGAATGTCAAAGCCGGGACGGGCGGTAACGGCGTATCCGGCGCGGGGAGCGCGGGCGGCGCCCTTTCGGGCGTCACGGCCACATTCGGCTTCCTGAATGGAACCATAAACATCGACGCCGGTCCGGCCGGCTTGCTCAGCGGCACGGCCAGCGGCGGCGCCGGCGGAGCCTTATCGACCGTTAGAATCAACGACCTTGTGAGCGCGAACACTGTGAATGTTAAATCGGGAGTGGGCGGTTTCAGCAGCGGTTCGGCGAGCAGCGGTGCGGGCGGTAATCTGACCGGCGTCGTGGCCAATTTCGGGCGCCTGGGTGGGAATGTGACTATCGCGGCGGGCGCGGGCGGCACCGGTAGCGGCTCGGCGGCTGGCGGCGCCGGCGGCGCAGCCAGCGAGATCACCTTCCTCTCCCCTCCCACGGGCGCCAACGTGGCAACCGGCACGCTCACTGTTTCTGGCGGAAACGGAGGCGCGGGCGCCGGTTCCTCGGCTGCCGGCGCGGGCGGTAACGTCACGGATTTCACCATCGACGCCCCTCTTGCGATCACTGTCACCGGCGGGGGCAGCGGTGCTGTGGCCACCGGTACTGGCGGCTCGGGCGGCGCGATCATGGATGGCAAGGTCATTCAGACTGGCAATCATAACCTCAGCGTCTCTCTCACCGCGGGGAGCGGCGGAGGCTCCACCAGTGGCGCCCCAGGCGGCGCCGGTGGCGAGTTATCCAGCGTGGATGTCGTCACGGCTAGCGCTTCCAATGCCGTTACGATCAAAGCGGGAGCAGGTGGCGCGGGCGGGTCTATTTCAGGCGGTGCTGGTGGCGAGCTAACCAATGTCACGGCGATTCTCGGTCACCAGAGCGGTGCTGTGACTGTGGCTGCGGGAGCCGGTGGCGCGGGCGGTGGTACCGCTGCCGGCGGCGCGGGCGGCGCGCTCAGCGATGTCAAGATGCTGGCCACCTCCCTGGTCAGCGGCTCCATCAAAATCTTCGCCGGCAACGGCGGCAACAGCGCCGGGGCCGGCGCGGCAGGCGCGGGTGGAGAGGCTTCCGGTGTGACTCTTGTCGGGCTGGGAGGCATGGCTAGCGCCGTTGTCTATGGCGGCAACGGTGGGGCGGCTCATGGCAGCACCAGCGCGACCGCCGGAACTGGCGGCGCCGGCGGCGAGGCGACCGGTATTACGGTATCGGCTTTGAGCTTCATTACTGGCGACCTCGGCGTCTTCGGAGGCAGCGGATCCTACAGTGGCGCGGGCGCGGGAGGTGCGGGCGGCGAATTGTCATTAGTGAAGGTATCCTCGCGCGGGCCTGTCATTGGCGGTATTCTCATTGACGGAGGTAACGGCGGTGCGGGCGATGAAGACACCCCCGTGGGCGCAACCGGCGCCGGCGGCAACGGGGGAGATGCAAGCAATGTTGTAGTGACGGTATCATCCGTCATCACGGGTTCACTCGCTGTTAATAGCGGCAACGCAGCGTACGGAAATGGGGCGAACGGAGGCAATAGCGGCCAGATTACCAATGTCAAAATCGCGGCAAGTGCCAGTATCGGGAACTTCTATGTGCAGTCCGGATACGCTGGCAATGTTCTCTCCGGCAACGGAAGCGGCGGGAACTCAGGCGCTATTTCCAACGTCGCCGTTTCGCTCGCAACCCTCTCCGGCTCCGCGGAGCTGGGAACTAGTGCCGGGGGCGGTGGCTCCGGCTCGGGAAATGGCGGCACAGCCGGGAATGTCACTGGCGCTAAAGTTGTGTTCGCCCATGCGCAGGCGGGATTCGGTCTTTTTGCCGGCAATGGCGGCGGTGGCGGCACATCGGGTGCCGGCGGCGCTGGCGGCTCGATCGGCGGCTCGTTGCCCACCGATAAAGTCAGTATTGCCAGCGGCCCCAACCCCCTTTCCGCATACAGTCCAGTCACCGCCGGCAATGGCGGCCCCTCCCACGGAGCGGGTGCCGTCGGCGGAAGTGGCGGCGGCATCAGTTCGCTTACTATCTCCGGCCCGGCAGCCAGTTTCCGGGTATTGGCAGGGTCTGGCGGGAAGTCAACAGGCACCGGGGCCACTGCGAATGGCGGCGCCGGCGGCGCGATCAGCGCAATCACCGCCACTGTGGACTATCTCTCGATCATGGGCGCCGATGGCGGCGGATCTACTTCGGGAACTGGCGGCGCTGGTTCGAGTATCTCCAATGTAAGTATCCCGCACGTCGCTGGCTTCGTCCGGGCTATTGCCGCCGGCGACGGCGGAGGGGGGTCCAGCACCTCCACCGAGGGTGCGGGCGGCTCGATCAATCATGTCGTCGTCGCCGGTACTATCGGCGACTTCACCAGCATATTTGACACCGTCGATATCGGAGTCGAGGGCGGCGGCCAGGGCGGCTTGATCGCGGGACAGGGTGGCGGCGGCATATCCTCATTCAATGGCAGCATCGCCGATGTAACCGCGGCGCGCATCGCCTCGATCGTCGCCGGCCGCGCTTTCGCAGGGGCGATCGGCGGCCTCACCGCTGCGAACGACGTCCTCTCGCTGACCGACATCAAGGCCTCCGTCCTCGGCGCGGACCTCAACGGCAATGGCGTAGCCAATGACAACCTCGACGCAGCCTGGTCGCTCACCGATACCACCGGGTACCTGGTGGACGGAGCCATCGACGTCAAGGGTGGTCTGTTCACACTGCTGCCCGGCTCCGGCTCGCCGTTGACCGGGTCCGTGGTTGTTGGGACTTAGCCCCGGCTCATCGCGGTTATTCGAGATGCATCTTCATGAACTTGAGATAGACATCCCAATCCGACGGCACCGTCCCATGCCCGCCGGAGTGCATGTAGTAAGCGAGGTCATGCCCGACCAACTGCCCCGCGCCGGGCATCACATCGCTCTCCATTCCACTTTTCCCAAGTAACTTGAATACCGGTGTGGCCGCCACCGCCGCCAGGAATTCCCCGCGAGGATCTGACCATCGATCCTGATCGCCGGTTTGCAGCAGCACTGGCCGCGGTGCGATCAGCGAGATCAAACAATGCGTATCCACCTTCAGCGTCCCCGGATCCTTCGCATACTTCGCGTAATTCCCGGCAAATTGATACGGATACGGGCTCGGCGCGACCAGGTGCGCGATCGTCTCGCCGTAATTTCGCCGGGCCAATGATGCGCCCCCTTCGCCCAAAAGCAAAACGGGCGTCGTATTGACGCCCGTTTCACACCCTTGATGGGAAATTGGTTTAGAACCTCAAGAGCTTCGACCGCCGTACGCCCTCCACCCCTGCCAGTGCCATGCCGAGCAGGCATATCGTCATTCCGCCATCAGGCACCTGATTCACAAGCGATCCGGAATACGACGTCGACTCTGCCGTCGACTTCAGTGTCGAGAGTGACACAGCCGGAATAAACTGGAAGGTAAGAGTTGCGGTCCCCTTTGTGTTTTCGGCCAGTTGCTTCAGATCGGCATTCGAGCCGGCATAGCTGATGTTGGTGAGGTCCAGCACACCGTTATCATTGAGGGTGCCCCCGGTGCCCACCTGGGTGATGTCCACCCAATCCAATGTTGCCGTCAACCCCGAGATGCTCAATGACCCGGCTCCGGTGACTGGCGCCGTCGACACTGACCCGACCGTCGTAATAGTACCAATCGTAAATGTGCCTCCTATCAACCCGGTCAAGCCTATCGAGGATCCGTTTCCACCCGGATCGTTAGTGATATTGAAATCCTCGCCGCCGGAGCCGGTCACGAAAGCGAACGTCGAAGCGCCGCTGAACGCGATATCCGCATTGGCGACGTTGGCGAAATCAAGCGTGAGCGGCTGCGCCTGCGCCCCATGGACCGCGATCATCAGGCATCCAACTAAAATCGCAAAACCGGTCTTGAAAATTGCATGCTTCATATCTTTTGTTTTCTCCGTGGGGCTTGTTTGGTTTTTCCGGGGGTTTTAGCCGCTATAAAATTTAGTCCGTCAGCAGCGCTTATAAACCGTTAGCATACGCAATGCCACGTCCGCCAAACGCCGGATATCGATTCCCATAAAAATATCTATGTATCTAATTTTAAGTCACTTATACAAATTCGATTTCCTCCATCCTCGTCCGCCGATATTAAGCCGAAATTGATGAAATTGTAAGGATTCCCGACGAATTACACGTAATCATCCATCCTACCCATAAGTACCATCTATGCCGACAAACTGTACCGCTCCAGCCACCGCTCCACCAGCCGCCACGTCTGCTCTGACACCGCCTGATTTCCCCTCCCCTTCAATTCATCGATCTCCCAGTCCCCCGCCGGATTTCGGCAAATGCTCAGCGTCGCCCGCTCCGGCTTCAGCACCCGGTATATAAAGAGATCCCTGCGTTGCACACACTCCGCGTACGTCGCCACGCAATTGCTCTGCTCCCGCCCCTCCTCCACCAGCTCCGCCACCGTCCGGATCGGCACAATCTCAGCCGTGCCCGCCAGCGGCGGCCGCGGCAGCCGGTCCCCTGTCAGCCCCGGGCCCATCTGCTTGAGGAAATCCTTGCTGATCTCCTCGTGGATCGCCCGCAGCCGCGCCATCGACTGCACCTTCGGCGTCCCACGATCCGGATGCACCGTTCTCAACATCGCCAGCGTTCCCCCCAGCATCTCCGCCGCATGCGCCCGGTACTTCTCCAGCGGACACTCCGCGATCTCCGTCAAGAGCGCCGCCGTGCTCGCCTCCGCCAGCTCCCGGTCCACGACTATTGCCGTCACCCCGGCATTCAGGCGGGGCAAATGCGCGAGCGCCTTGATCGTTCCCGGCTCCCGCAGCGCCGCGCGCAACGGCCGCAGCAGTTCCACGCTCGCCGATTCCGGCGCCAGTTTCGCCAATATCCGCGCTGCCGCATCGGTCGCCGGGAACCCGAGCCACCCCGCGATGTCTCTCTGCCGCTTCCCCGCCACATCGAGCGCATCCTCCCTCGTCGCCAGCCCAGTCGCATCCGCAAAGCTCCGGTAATTCCCAAGCGCAAAGCAGAGCGCCGGATTCAGCGCCGCCAGCTCCAGCGCCCTCTCCTGCGCCCGGAACAGCCGCAGCATCGGCCATTGCCGGTTCCCAAATTTCTCCGCCCGCGCCGCCACCGGCTTCGGCAGCGAAAATCGAAACTGATCGAACGCGCGCCGTCGCCGCGCGGCCGCCGTGTCCGGGTAAGCCACCGGTATCGCCCCCAGGTTCAATTCCAACTGCGGGCTCGGCGCGGCCCGTTTCCGGGACCGGTATGGCCGCACCACGCGAAAGGCCGGCGCAAATTCCTTCCACGGCTCCCCCTCTGTTTTCCGCAGCGCCCGCAGCTCCGGCCAGCTCTCCAGCACCATCACGCAATCCTCCGTGAATATGTACAGCTTCCCCTCCTTGAATCGAAATCCCGGTGACCGTTCAGGAGGCATTCCCGCATCGTACCACCCCCTCAAGAAAACGCGTCAAGCCACCCGTTCCAAAAAAGAAAGCCGCCGCCCTCGGCTTCGAAGGGCCGAAGCCCTTCGAAACCGAAGCGGAGGAGGATTAAGCAGGCCCTTACCCCATCGGGATTACCATCGCACTATTCGTCTCAAGCAGGGTCTTCAGACCGCTCAGCACCGCCGGCCACCCTTTGCTGATCCCCGGGAACACCGTGCTCCCAGGCGGGAAGTCATCGTGCGTCACCATCAGTTTCACCCCTTTCCCGGCCCGCTCCGCGGTTACCCCCAGCGATTCTATCTCGAAGGTCACCCGCGACGGCTTCTCCTTCGTCTGGCCGCAGCATGCCGATCCCCATGTGTACGAGAGCAGCCGCGGTGGCTCGCTCTTCAGCACGGTTTGATCGTACGAGACTTCCTTTCCACCACGGCGGAATACCACCGGCGATCCCACCTCCCAGTCTGACTCGACCTCCGTTCCGAACCAATACTGGTTCGTAAATTCCGACCTGGTTAGCGCCTCCCACAGCTTCTCTGCCGTGGTCTCGATGTATGTGACATATACGAATGTTGGTTTGTCCATGTTAGTTTGTTTTGTTGGTTGTTGGTTTCTTATGTTTGCTTTTCTCGAGACCTGACTTCAGAGCGCTCAGGGCATCCAGCCGGGGCCGCTCATATTTGCAAATCCAGCGCTCGTAGATCTCGTGCAGCGGCACCGGATTGAGATAGTGCAGTTTTTCGCGTCCGCGCCACACCGTCGCGACCAGGTTCGCGGCCTCGAGCACGCTCAGGTGCTTGGTCACCGCCTGCCGGGTCATCGCCAGGTTCGCGCACAGCTCGGTCAATGTCTGCCCGTTGCTCATCCGCAATCGGTCGAGCAACTCACGCCGGCTTCCATCGGCCAATGCTTTGAATACTGCGTCCATCGACCCGACATTATGCAACCAAATGGTTGCATGTCAACGCCTCTTTTTCTTTTTCTCAATAAAATCCCAAGCAGCTTCCCTGGCGCAGTCTCGCGAACCTTTTACAGAACTTTTACGCTCCACAGACGGTGCGCTGACACAAGCCCCACTCACCCATGCCACTATCCCGTCCAGCAACGTCCCATCCCCATGAATCCAAAAACACTCATCCTCCCCCTCCTGCTTGCCCTGGCGATCACCGTAACCAACGCGCAGCCCTCGCCAACTCCTGCCCCCGCTCCGGCAAACTCCCCCGCCGCCACGCGGGGGGCGGATCCCTTCGTCAAAGACCCATCCGCATCTCCCTCGCCGGATAGCCAGTCGGAAAAACCTGTCGGCGTAATCATTCTCCGTTTCACAATCGAAGTTTACGCGCTCGCCCAGGCCGACGCCGTCCATATCCTCGAGGGGAGCACCGATGGCGAGGCCCGCCACACCAGCGTGCTGGCCCTGGAAAACAAAGGCAAGGCGCGGCTCGAGACCCTGCTGAGCGAAGTAAACAAATCCGGCCAGCGCGCCGTCGTCGAGCAGGTGGATGAATTTCGTTATCCCACCTCTTTTTTTGTCTCGGGCACGAACTCCAGTCCCACCGACTATGAAACGCGCAACGCCGGCTCAACCCTCGAATGGGAGCCCATGCTATCCCAGGATAACAAAACCTGCGATATGAACATGGTCCCGCAAACAGTGCGCCTCGCTGGCTTTCGCGACGAAGCGCCCGGGCTTAAGCCCGCGGGGCAGCCCATTTTTGAGACCCAAAAATTCACCACTGCGCAGATCCTCGCCACCGGCCGGAATGAACTCCTTGGCACATTCAGCAGAGCGCCGCGAGAGGAGTCTCCCGGCGCGGATCCTCAAGAAAGCGAGGAAGTCCGCCTCGCCTTTGGACGTGTCGATCTCGTGGAAATCCCACCTGGGAAACTCCTGCGGTCGCCCGACGATTCCGGCACCGTCGAGCAACGCCTCACTCTCTTCTCCATGGACAGGGACGCCGCGCGCAATATCCTCGCCGCGCCCCCTGCTCCGGGGGCCTGTTATGCCGCCGTTCAGGCGCTGGTTGATCAAGGCAAAGCCCGCCTAGAGCGTACCAACGTTCTTATCACAAAAACCGGTCAAAGAGCCGTCGTCGAAGAGGTCCGGGAAATCCGTTATGCTGTGTTCGATAACGCTGCCGATTTCGAAACGCGAAACACCGGCCTAACCATGGAGATCGAGCCGACACTCGGGCTGTATGGCATCGTCGATATAAGTATCGTCCCGCAGTTGGTCCAATTCGTCGGCGATTTCCAAGGCAGCGGACCGACCGGCGCCGCCGCAAAATATCCCCCGTCCCCTCTATTCCGGACCCGCAAAATAACGACGGCACTCTCCGCCGGACTCGGCGAGCAAGCCTTCCTCGGCACCTTCAGCTCCCCAGGCGATGACGGCATCGAAGGCGAAAGGGATGATGGCAAGGTCTGGCTCGCCTTCCTTCTGACTAATCTGGTCCATCCATGATTCTCATTTATAGCCTGCCTTTTAATCTCTACTTCGTTACCTTCGCTCGCTTCTGTTCAATTGTTCCGTTTCCAGTGCAATCAGCGCCATACCCCGTCCCATGAAACGCCTGATGTTCGCGTTCTCCCCATACGCGACACTCATTCTTCTCCTCGCCGCCGCGTCCGGCATCCTCATCGCCGGCAGCCGCTTCGCCCGCCGCGAGGAGCACCTCCGCATCCCCGCGGACCGCAAACCTCTCGAGGCCTTCGCAGCCTCGATGTCGCGCGAACTCACCACGCTCGAGCGCCTTTACGAGAAACACCTCCGTCAGCTCGCCCGCGATACTGCCGCAATCGCACCCGACGAAGACGCCGTATGGCGCAAGTGCGACGGGATCGTTGGCGTCACCCAATGGTCGCTCCTCCACCCCCCTCCGGACATCGGTCACGATCTCCATATCCTCATCGATACGAAACCAACCGGATCTTCCCCGGAACCGACTTTCCACATCGATTCTTCCGGCCTCCCGCGCCCGCAGGTGCTCCTTTCCGCCGATGATCTCCTCGGCGACGATGCCGAAAGTTGGGGCTGGATCGATGAGCCCGGCAAGCCTCTCCTCTTCTGGCAGCGTGTGGACCGGACCTCCGTCGTAGTCGAGTCCATCGATCTCGCCTCACTCCGCGCCGTCCTCAATCCCTGGCTTGCGAATTGGGCCGCCGATTCGTTCGGCCCGCTCCGCGTCACCGGCGCGCCCGCCGTCTCGCTCGCCTCCGCCGATGGCCTCATCGCCTCTTCCAGCTCCGCGCCCGGCGCCGCCCCGGATTTTCTCCTCCCGCTCCACTCCCGTTTCGGCGATTGGCAGCTTGCGGCGTGGGATCACGTAGAGACCCGCGTCCATTATGATCTGCCCACGCTCACCATCTCCGGCGTCATTGCCGTGATGCTCGCGCTCATTGGCCTCGTCGCTTTCGCCCAGCAGCGCCGCATGCTTGCCCTGTCCACGCAGCGGGTCACCTTCGTCAATCGCGTCTCCCATGAGCTCCGCACCCCGCTCACCAACATGCTCCTCAATCTCGATCTCGCCGCCGAATCCCTGGACGACCCGGCCCCGGAGCCCCTCCGCCGCCTCTCCCTCGTCCGCGAGGAGGCCACCCGCCTCGGCCATTTAATCGAGAATGTCCTCACCTTTTCGCGCTCAGAGCGCAAACGCCTCGCCCACTCCCCATCCGCCTGCGTCCCCTCCAGCGTCATCCAGGCCGTCGTCCGCCAGTTCGAGGCCTCATTCGCCCGCCGCGCCCTCACCGTCCGCCAATCCGGCGACGTTTCCACCCCCTTGCTACTTGACCCCGGCGCCTTCGCCCAGATCCTGTCCAACCTCCTCTCCAACGTCGAAAAATACGTCCCCGGCGGCATCGTCGATATCTCCTCCCGCATCGATTCCGGCGCCCTCATCGTCACCGTCACTGACGATGGCCCCGGCATCGCCGCGCGCGACGCCGGCCGCATCTTCAAGCCCTTCGAGCGCCTCAACACCCGCGTCAATGAAGGCTCCAGCGGCACCGGCCTCGGCCTCACCATCGCCCGCGATCTCTCCACCGCCGCGGGCGGTTCCCTTCGCCTCATTCCCAGCCATCGCGGCGCCAGCTTCGAGCTTCGCCTCCCCGCTCCCGCCGCGCCAAATCCCCGCATCGTCTCCGCCGCATGAAAATCCTCGTGGCAGACGACGACCCCATCACCCTCGACTCCCTCGATGCCTGTCTCAAGTCCGAGGGCTTCGAGGTCCTCCTCGCCGCCGATGGACGCCAGGCCCTCGACTCATGGTCGAAGCACACCCCCGATCTTCTTTGCCTCGATATCATGATGCCCCACCTTAGCGGCTACGACGTCTGCCGCGCCGTCCGGGCGGAGAATCCAAGCGTCCCACTCCTCTTCCTCTCCGCAAAGAGCGAGGAGATCGATGTCGTTGTCGGCCTTCAGCTCGGCGCAGATGACTTCATCCGCAAGCCCTTCGGCAAACACGAATTCCTCGCCCGCGTCCGCGGCGCACTACGGCGCTCCCAACTCTCCAACACCATCCGCCGCAGCTTCTCCATGGGCGATCTCGCGGTCTATCCGCGCGAACTCCGCGCCGAGCGCGCCGGCATGGAAATCGACCTCACCCCGCGCGAGGTCGCCATCCTCAATCTCCTCCACGAGCGCTCCGGCCAGGTCGTCGACCGCAACGCACTCCTGGACCGATGCTGGGGCATCGATTACTTCCCCGAGTCCCGCACCCTCGACCAGCACATCGCAAAACTCCGCAAGCGCATCGAGCGCGACCCCGCCAATCCCGAACTTATCGAGACCGTCCGCGGCGCCGGCTACCGCTTCCGCCCAAAACAATGAAAACCCGCATTCTTTCCATAGCCATCGTGCTTCACCTCTTCGGTGCCCTCCCCGCCCGTTCAGATGGTATCCAGCCCGATGCCTTGGATGCTCTCAAAACTTTTGCCGTCGCACACCAAGCCGCCCTCTCCCAACTCGCCTCCTTCGAGATGAAGGCAACCCTCGATATCACCGTACATCCATCCGCCACTACGCCAGAAAAGCACCATTGGAACATCACGGTCATCGGCAAAGGAGATAAACTAAAAGAAACCGAGGACGGCGCCGATGATAGCCCTGGGGCAATGTACCTCGAGTGGCAAAGGGGAAATAACACGTCCCCGACCACACCCGTTCCCGTAACCCGCATCTACTACCTCTCTTCCAACACCGTCATTGAGGCCGATATTTACCCCGGCGAAAAGACAGCTAAAAAACTTGCCATGGGTCCGCCAGACGTCGGCTTGGATAACTGTCCCGCCTTCTTCGAGGACTCATTCTTGTATAGCTCCGTTCCGGATCTTGGTGTCCCCGCATTATTGCCCTCCGTTCTCTCTTCAAATGACACCTGGCTCGGAATGATTCAACGAGCACATACAATCAAATTCGAGAGGAATGGCATCCTTCATGTCGAATCCGCGGATGACAAAGGCTCCTCCTATGTCAATTTCGTAAAATCCACGGGATCAAATGGCGGATACCAAGTAAGGGATATCGGCTTCTTTCACACCCGCGAGCAAAACCGAATCCCCGACAGAACAATTGAGGTTTTGGACTATGTGCATGACAAAACTTTTGGGGATATTGGCAGGAAGTTTCGTATGGAATTATTGCCGTACGCCTTCGGTTGGCCGCACCCCTTCGAACCCGTCCACCCTGATTGCATCTTCGATTTTGCAATCACGGAGATCAAAATCAATCCTCCCATCGACAATGCCTCCCTCGAATTCGACCCCGCGTCCGTAACGGATTTTTATGATGACCAGAAAGGCTGGACCGAGGTGAATAACATTCACAAATAAAGTCGCCTTATCCCGGCGGGATATATGAAATCCATTATTCTAAGCCTGCTCTGCGCCTCCACCTGCGCGTGCGCCGCCGATTCCAATCTCACTTACGTCACCGCCCGGGGCATAACCAATACCCCGCCCGCGGTTCCCACCCCGTCACCCGGCGCCGGATATATCCCATCCATCAAGGTACAGCTCGGGTTGCTAACCATGCCGCGTATTAACTTCCGCGAAGCCGACCTCCCCGCCGCATTGCAATACCTTGCCCAAAAGGCCGCCGCCCAATCAAAGGGGGTAACCAATCCCGAATTCATCCTCGCGCTTCCCCCTGGATTCAAACCGAGCCACGAACTCACCCTCGACCTTCACACTGTCCCATTTCTCGATGTGCTCGGTTATATCAGCACTCTCGCCGGAGTAACATTCACCGCGCAAACCAACACTCTACTCGTCACTCCGGATGACCCGCTCCCGATTGCTCCAGGCGCCGAAAGCGCCGGCGCTTCCAATCAATCCAACACCGCGTCAGCCTTGGGCGCCGGCAACCCTCTCGACGAGCCCGCACGGCCCGTCCGCCCTGGACCCGACGGCGGCCAGCCCGTGCCTACCGGCGATAACCTCCATTTCTCCATGGCCGGCATCCTCCAGCCCGAGTTATCAGGTTATATCCCGCACCGGTCCATGGGAGCATGGAACATCCAGCAAGACCCTAATGAGAAAATGGACGTACAATATGATATGGGGCTCATAAATCCGCCCTTCATCCCAAAGGTCCACATACAAAACCCTCAACTCGGCAACCTGATCATCCCAAGAATCGCTTTCAAATCCGCCACCTTCGCCCAAGCCCTTGATTTCCTTAAACAACAAGCCGCCAACCAATCCGTAACTGTCTCCTTCCTCACGAAGTTACCCGCCTCGAATCTTAAGACCAGCATCAGTGTAACCCAATCCAATGTCCCATTCCTCGATGCCCTGAACTACTTCTGCCTCCTGAACAACGCCACCTTCCGCATCGACCCATACGCCATAGTCATCTCCCCCTCCGCAACCCACCAGTAGAGTCCCGCAGCGCCTAGGAGGCGGCAGGGAGAAATGGTGGCTGGTGGCGGGCGAGCCGAGATGGCGGAAGGGAGAGCCATTCATCAAATTTCAAAACCGCTAAGCCTGCGGCTCGGCGCGCTCCAAAATATCTTCCGCCCTATCCCCCCGGACGATTCGATAATGGAAAAACACCTACCCAAACGCGTGACATTTTCCCTCAGCCACGCCAAAAAAGGGTCAGCCCATGAGCACCGAGGATTCCCAGCCAAAACCTGCCGCCGCGCCGCCCCCCTCGGCCCAATCTCCCAGCACCCCGCCAAAGCCCCCGCCACCGCCTGTCAAACCTCCGGCCAAAGGCAACCGTCGCCTCGTCATCGGCATCATCGTAGCCGCCATCGTCCTCATCCTCGCCGTCCCCCGCATCCTCCACGCCCTCCACACCGTCTCCACGGACGACGCCTACGTTAACAGCTACGTCACATTCGTCGCTCCGCGCGTCGCCGGCCAGGTCGCCCAGGTTCTCGTCGACGACAACTACCGCGTCAAAAAAGGCGACATCCTCGTCCTGATCGACCCCGAGCCATACCAGGTCCAGGTTGCCATCAAGCAGGCCTCCCTTGACGCCGCCCAGGCAAACCTCGTCACCGCCCAGGCCACCGTCCAGAGCCAGGCCGGCCAGTTGCGCGGACTCCGTTTCCAACTCGACCATGCCATCGAGGACGTCGATAACCAGGTCGCCCTCCTCAGTTCCCGCGTCTCCACCCTCGATCAGGACAAAGCCGGCCTCACTTTTGCGCAGGCCGAGTTCGACCGCGCAAAGCACCTCGTCGAGACCAAGGTCATCAGCAGCGAGGAATTCGACCAAAAGCGCGAAGCCATCGACGCCGCAAACGCCCAGGTCTCCGCGGCTCTCGAGAATGTGTACCAGAGTCGCGCCGCCCTCGGCCTCCCGCACGATCCCCCCGATGGCAAACCACTCGATGAGGTCCCCCCAGACATAGACCAGACCTTCTCATCCGTCCGCCAGGCCCTGGGCGAGTTGATGCAAGGCGCCGCGCAGTTGGGCGTCGTCCCCTCCTCCTTTAACCTCACTCCAAAACAGCTTGTCGCCGAATTCTACAAACGCGACCCCAGTGGCGACATCGACAAAATCTATGCCAAGATCATCTCCAACGCCCCCGGCGTAAAACAAGCCCAGACCGCCGTCGAGGTCGCCCAGCGCGATCTCGACCAGGCCAACCTCGACCTCCGCTACTGCACGATTCACGCGGAAATCGATGGCGTCGTCACCCGCCGAAACGTCAATCCCGGCAATTACATCCAGGTCGGCGAAAGCCTCATGGCCATACGCTCTCTGCGCGACATCTGGGTCGATGCCAACTTCAAGGAAACCCAGCTCCGCAACCTCCGCATCGGCCAGCACGTCGATCTCGAGGCCGATATGTACGGCGGCAAGCGCACCTTCGAGGGCCGCATCTCCGGCTTCACGGAGGGCACAGGCTCCACTCTCGCCCTCCTCCCCGCGCAAAACGCCACCGGCAATTTTGTCAAAGTCGTCCAGCGCCTCCCCGTCCGCATAGATCTGGTCAACTACGATCCCGAGACCGTCCCCCTCTTCGTCGGCCTTTCCGTCACCCCCACCGTCGATCTCAATAGCACCCCCACCGGCCCCAACGCCGGCAAGTTCCTCCAGCAGGATTCCGCCGATTCCCCTTCACCCGCCCCGGCCCAATGAGCGCCGCCGCCATCGCCATGCCCGCGACCTCCGCGCCGGCCCCTGCGCGCCTCTTCAATCCATGGATCGTCGCCCTCGCCGTCGTCATCCCCACTTTCATGGAGGTGCTCGATACCACCATCGCGAACGTCGCCCTCCGCTACATGGCCGGCGGCCTCTCTGCCCCAGTGACAGACAGCGAGTGGGTCATCACCAGCTACCTCGCCGCAAACGCCATCGTCCTCCCCATCTCCGGCTGGCTCTCCATCCGGCTTGGTCGCCGCAATTATTTCCTCCTCTCGATCCTCGTTTTCACTTTCGCCTCCGCCCTTTGCGGCATGGCCACCAGCCTCAACATGCTCATCGCCTCACGCATCCTGCAAGGCCTCGCCGGCGGCGGCTTGCAACCCTCCAGCCAGGGCGTCCTCCTCGATTCCTTCCCCCCGGAGAAACAAGGCGCCGCCATGACCATGTTCAGCGTTGCCGCCCTCCTCGCCCCCGTCGTCGGTCCCACCCTCGGCGGCTATATCACGGACAATTATAGCTGGCGCTGGATCTTTTACCTCAACCTCCCGGTCGGCATCGCCGCCCTCGCTTTCTGCAGGAGGGTCGTCTTCGATCCTCCCTACCTCAAGGAGGCCCGGACCGCCATGCGCTCGAGCGGCTCCCTATTCGATACCCCTGGCCTCTGCCTCCTCGCCGTCACGATGGTCTGCTGGGAGATCTTCCTCAGCAAGGGCCAGGAGTGGGATTGGTTCGGCGATCCCTTTCTCCGCGTCCAGACGTTGGCTGCATTGTTCCTCATTTGCGGCTCCCTCCTCGTCTGGCGGGAGTTGCGCATCCGCAATCCACTCATCAATTTCCGCAACTTGCTCGACCGGAATTTCCGTACCTGCTGCCTCGTCATCTTCTGCGCCTACGGCGTGCTCTACGCCAATACCACCACCCTCCCCTCCTTCCTCCAGTCCCTCTTCGGCTACGATGCCACCACCTCCGGCCTCGTACTCTCCCCCGCCGGCATCTTTGCCGTCATCATCCTCCTCATAGTCGGCAGGCTCCTCGGCCGTGGTGTCGATGCCCGTTACCTTATGGCAGCCGGATTGTTCACCGTCGGCATCGGCAATTTCTGGATGTCCCGCATGAACCTCGACATCAGCCCTTGGCAGGTCGTCTGGCCCCGCGTCGTCGTCATCGCCGGCCTCTCGATGCTCTTCGCCCCGCTCAATGTCGCCGCCTTCCTCCACATCCCAAAGGAGCTTCGCGGCGCCGCCGTCGGCCTCCTCGCCCTCTTGCGCAATGAAGGCGGCAGCGTCGGCACCTCCGTCGCCCAGACCCTCCAGGAGCGCCGTGAGCAATTCCACCTCCTCCGCCTCAATGAGAATCTCGACCTCCTCAATCCCGCCGTAAATTCCTTCGTCACAAACGCCGTCCCCACCTTCGCCCAGCAGACCGCCGATCCCGTCGCCGCGAAGCTACTCGCACTCCAGGCCCTCGACGACCTCCGTCAGCAGCAGGCCTCCACCCTCGCCTACTTCGATGTCTTCTTCATCTTCGCCGTGCTATCCGCCGGCCTTCTCTGGATCGTCTGTTTCATGCGGCGCTCCGTGGCTCCAAGGGGTGAGCACGCCGCCGCGGAATAGAGCATTTTAAGAAAACGACAGCGGTTTCGTTGACAGCGGGTGATAAATACTTTTTGTTATTTTCTTGTTACAATCCATAGTATATTCTTGTATCCGAGAGCCAATATATCGTAAAGGAACATAAGCTGCTCCCGTTCACCCCATGTCACCCGCGTCGCAATCTCTTCCCTCGCGCTTTTCCCCGACGCGCATCGCCCTCAATCGGGCCGCGCGCCGCCTTTTCTGGCCCCATCCTGCTCTCTATTTCCCATTCGGCATCTTCAGGAAACGCGGCAACGTCCTGAAATCAAATTTCGATCTCTACATCAGCGGCTATCCCCGCTCCGGCAACACCTTCGCCCGTACCGCCTTCCTCTCCGCCAATCCCAATGTGCGCGTTCAGTCCCACCGCCACATCCCCTCATTCGATCTTCGCCTCGTCCATCGCAAAATCCCCGGCATTGTCCTCCTGAGAACCCCCCTCGACGCCGCCATTTCATGGGCCATCCATGAGAATCAGCCCATCGAGGAAGCCATCGCTTATTGGAACGATTTCTACCGCGTTTTGATGCCAGTCCGCTCCCAGCTCTTTGTCGCCACGTTCGAAGATGTCACCACCGATTTCGGCGCCGTGATGCGGGCCTTCAACGCAACCTGGCGCACCTCCTACACCCCGTTTGATCACTCTCCCGAGAATACCGCCAGGTGCTTTGAACTGACCGAGGAAGAGCATCGCGGTCCCTGGGGCGATATCCGCGAGCTGCGCGTCTGCCGCCCCTCCGAGCAGCGCCGCGCCGTCAAGGAAGCCCATCTCAGAGAACTCGCCCAATCCAAATTCCTCCAAGACGAACTCCTGATCGCCAACGATCTCTACCAAACTTTCCTCCATTTCCGCGCCAAGGGCGACCGCCAAACTTCCACCCGCCTCGTCCCGGAAAAACAAGCCCGCCCCACCGTCGGAGTCGGCGCCCCGGTCTAAGCTCATCCGGCAAGCCGAATTGCCGCCGCTCGTGCCCGCCCCGCAGCTGGATCCCTGATCCAATCGCCCCCACCGCTTCGCGCTGCGAGAATTGCCCCGGAAGGGGCAGCCCGAGAGTAGCTCCGGGCCGAGGAGGAGGCAGGGCGAAGTGGTGGTCGGCGGGCCGGGCGAGCCGTAAGCCCGGAGTCAGGCGGAAACAACGCCCAAGCCCCGGAGGGGCGCCAGATTCCGGGGTCACGGACATTACCCGCGATGCCCCCGGAATGCCGCAAACAACGCCCAATCCCCGGGACCGAGGAGGAGGCAGGGCGAACCGGAAGTTGGCGGGCGGGCGAGTAGAGGAGGAGGCAGGGCGAACCGGAAGCTGGCGGGCGGGCGAGTAGAGGAGGAGGCAGGGCGAACCCGGGATTGCAAAGGGCGAGATCGCCCTTTGCTGGGGTTCCGGGGCAACGCCCCGGCCATCCTTCCCCTCCCGCAAGCCGGCTCTTAAAAAGGAACTCACCCTCCCCCCTCCGAGCCAATCTCCCACTCCGCCGCCATCAGCCGGCTTCCCCTGATCGAAAAACCGCAGCGATTTTCGATCACCATATAATCCAGCAATCGCTGCCCCGGCATTATAGCCACGGCTTAAGTTTACCCGCCTCAGGCGGGAGTTTACCCGCCTCAGGCGGGGTGGCCCATCCACTCCCGCGCACAGCCATCCTCTCCCGGCCCTCCCCATTTCCTCTTTCAAAACTCATAACCCATAATTCATTATCCCCTCCATCTCATGCACAAACTCCATCGCCCCGCATTCTCCACTCTCCTTGCGGCCCTTTTACTGGCCGGCTGCGCTTCCCACCCGAAAGACTTCATCCCAAATGGCGCCGGCCTCAACCTTCAGCCCACCGATCCCGCACACATCCAGGTCCTCGACTCCATTCCCCGTGGCATGATCATCGGCACCGTCCTCGTCAATCGCGCCAAGGCTCAAAACACGCAGGAAATCATCCAGATGGCCAAGGTGCGCGCCGCTTCGGTCGGTGGCGATTTCATCGTCTGGGAAGACTCCCTCGGCACACTCCCGGTCGCCACCCCCACCCCAGGCGAACCCGCTCCATCCCAGGCCAATGGCGAGCTCGGGCACGCCACCGCCGATGTCGCTGTCCCGCAGCCCGAAGAGACCGTCGAGAAGACGCCAAAAGCCCGCTTCACCGTCGGAATCTTCATTTCCGATAAGCCCGGCGCGGCTCAATGATAGCGCTTTCGGCGGCTCCTCACTATTCCCAGTGGGTGACTATCAGAAAAAGCAAACTCGCGCAGAGCCGTTGAGATGCAGAAAGTACTGCTGCATCTCCGCGCCTCTGCGCCTCTGCGGGAGAACCTTATAATAAAAACAGCGTAGAGCCCTTTCGGCTCAATAGCCAAGATTCGGCGCAAGCCATTTCTCCACGAACTCAACCGTGACCCCCTTGCGCGCCGCATAGTCCGCCACCTGGTCCCGATTGATCTTCCCAACTCCAAAATACTTCGCCTCCGGGTGGGAAAAATAGAGCCCGCTCACCGCCGAACCCGGGTGCATCGCATACGACTCCGTCAGCCGCACTCCAGCCAGCTTCTCCGCCTCCAGCAGCCGGAATAGCGTCCCTTTCTCCGTATGATCCGGACACGCCGGATAACCCGCCGCCGGCCTGATGCCGCGGTATTCCTCCATGATCATCTGCTCACGCGTCAGTCCCTCCGCCGCGCCGAATCCCCACGCGATCCGCGCCTGCTCATGCAAGTACTCCGCGAAGGCCTCCGCCAGCCGATCCGCAAGCGCCTTCCCCATAATCGCCGAGTAATCGTCATTCTCCTTCTCGTATCGGCGCGCAAGTTCGTCCGCCCCATGGATTCCAACAGCGAATCCCCCAATATGATCCGGCCCGCTCGGCGCCACGTAATCCGCCAGCGCGTGATTATATTGTCCCGGCGGCTTCTGCATCTGCTGCCGCAGGAAGTGGAATGTCTCAAGCGCCTCGCCCCGCGTCTCGTCCGTGAAAAGCCGCACATCGTCCCCCTCGGCATTCGCCGGCCAGAACGCCATTACGCCTCGCGCATGAAACAATTCCTCGCGCACAATCCGCTCAAGCAGCCCGCTCGCGTCATCAAACAACTCACGCGCCTCCCGCCCATGCGCCGGATCGTCAAAGATCGCCGGGTATCGCCCGCGCAATTCCCACGTATGAAAAAACGGCGACCAATCGATGTACTCAACCAGCGTCGCCAACGGCGGCTCAACCGTGCGAACCCCCGTAAATTCAGGCTTCGGCGGCGTATATCCCGCCCATTCAATCGGCGTCCGGTTCGCGCGCGCCTGCCCTATCGGGATCAGCTTGTTATCCTTGGTCCGCGCCGCGTGCTCCTGCCTCAGCCGCTCATAATCCGCCGAGGTCTTCTCCTCGAATCCCGGCCGCAATTCATCGCTCAAGAGTGAACTCACCACTCCCACCGCGCGCGAAGCATCCAATACATGCACCACCGCGTTCTTGTAATTCGGCGCGATCTTCACCGCCGTATGCGCGCGGCTCGTGGTCGCTCCCCCGATCAGCAACGGCACATGAAAATCGAGCCGGTCCATCTCCTTCGCCACATGCACCATCTCATCCAGCGACGGCGTAATCAGCCCGCTCAATCCAATGACATCCGCGCGCTTCTCCCGCGCCGCGTCGAGTATCTTTTCCGTCGAGACCATCACCCCGAGATCGATGACCTCGTAGTTATTGCACTGGAGCACCACTCCCACAATGTTCTTCCCGATATCGTGTACGTCCCCTTTCACCGTGGCCATGATGATCCGCCCCTGCGGTTTCGACGCAGCCGTCTTTAGCGCCTCCATATACGGCATCAGGTAGGCCACCGCCTTCTTCATCACCCGCGCGCTTTTCACCACTTGCGGCAGGAACATTTTCCCCGCGCCAAACAGGTCGCCCACAATCCCCATCCCATCCATCAGCGGCCCTTCGATCACGTCCAGCGGCCTCGGCAGCTTCTGGCGCGCCTCCTCGGTGTCCGCCTCGATGTACTCCACGATTCCCTTCACCAGCGCATGCGACAGCCGCTCCTCCACCGGCGCATCCCGCCACGCCTCGTCCTTCACCGCCGTCTTCCCCTTCGTTTTCACCGTCTCGGCAAATTCCACCAGCCGCTCCGTCGCATCCGGCCGCCGGTTCAGCAGCACATCCTCCACCAGCTCCAGCAGCTCCTTCGGTATCTCCTCGTAAACCGCGAGCTGTCCCGCGTTCACAATCCCCATATCCAGCCCGGCGCGGATCGCATGATACAAAAACGCCGCGTGCATCGCCTCCCGCACCGCATTGTTTCCGCGGAACGAAAACGAAATATTCGACACGCCCCCGCTCACACGCGCGTGCGGCAGGTTCTCCTTTATCCACTTCGTCGCCCGCATGAAATCCACCGCATAATTGTTGTGCTCCTCCATCCCGGTCGCCACCGTCAGGATGTTCGGGTCGAAGACAATATCCTCCGGCGGAAACCCGGCCTTCTCCGTCAACACCCGGTACGCTCGCCCGCAAATCTCCGCCCTCCGCTCAAACGTATCCGCCTGCCCGCGCTCATCAAACGCCATCACAATAGCCGCCGCCCCATAGCGCCGCACGAGCCGCGCCTTATGGATAAAGTCCTCCTCTCCCCCCTTCAGGCTTATCGAGTTCACCACGCTCTTCCCCTGCACGCAACGCAGCCCAGCCTCGATCACGCTCCACTTCGAGCTGTCGATCATGATCGGTATCCGCGATATATCAGGCTCGCTCGCGATCAGGTTCAGAAACCGCGTCATCGCCGCTTCCGAGTCGATCATCCCCTCGTCCATATTCACGTCCAGGATATTCGCCCCACCCTCCACCTGCTGCCGCGCCACCGCCGGCGCCCCTTCATAATCCCCGGCCAGGATCAGCTTCGAGAACTTCGGCGATCCCGTGATATTCGTCCGCTCCCCGATCATCACAAACCCCGTCTCCGCCGTTATCCGCAACGGCTCCAGCCCGCTCAGGCATAGCGGTCGCGGCGACTCCGTAATCCCCACGCTCACCGGCCGCGCCGGACAATCCCGCACCGCCGCCGCAATCGCCGCGATATGCGCCGGCGTAGTCCCGCAGCACCCACCCACGATATTCAGCCATCCCTGCTCCGCCCAATCCCGAATCTGCGGCGCAAGCGATTCCGGCGTCTCCGGAAATCCCGTCGGCGAGAGCGGGTCGGGAAGTCCCGCATTCGGATACGCGCTCACGAATACCGGGGCAATCCGGCTCAGCTCCTCTATATAAGGACGCATCTCCCGCGGCCCGAGCGCGCAATTCAGCCCCACGCTCAGCAGCGGCGCATGCGATACCGATGTCCAGAACGCCTCCACCGTCTGGCCCGTCAACGTCCGCCCGCTCAAGTCCGTAATCGTTCCCGAGAGCAGCAGCGGCGCCTCCACCCCGCGCGCCTCGAACACCTCCATGATCGCGAACAACGCCGCCTTCGCATTCAGCGTATCGAATATCGTCTCCACCAGCAGCAGGTCCACCCCGCCATCCAGCAACGCCTCCACCTGCTCACGGTACGCCTCCTTCACCTGCTCAAACGTCACCTCGCGCCGCGCCGGATCATTCACATCCCGCGAGAGTGTCAGCGTCTTGCTCATCGGCCCTATCGCCCCCGCCACATACGCCGCCCGTCCGCACCTCTCCACCGCCCGCCGCGCGCACGCCGCCGCCGCCAGGTTCAAATCCCGCACGATCGGCTCCAGCCCATAATCCGCCTGCGAGATCCACTGCGCGTTAAACGTATTGGTCTCAATAATATCAGCCCCGGCCGCCAGATACTTCGCGTGAATCTCCTCAATCACCTCCGGTTT
>Ga0182024_10007309_pt1 | contig 23830 bp, 21 predicted proteins | sample P32metaG_FD_120480 | JGI IMG/M metagenome (GOLD analysis project Ga0182024, IMG submission 120480) | Permafrost microbial communities from Stordalen Mire, Sweden - P3-2 metaG (Illumina Assembly) | ecosystem: Environmental > Terrestrial > Soil > Wetlands > Permafrost | place: Sweden: Stordalen... | reverse complement strand
GGGTGCAGCTCCAGCATTGGCGGTCGCAGCTGCATTCCGCATTCCTCGCAGACGCTATTTAACTGGCCCAGACTCCAGACATCTTTCCGCCAAGGTGCCGGTCTGCGCCTTTTTACTGGTTCGGGTCATAGTAAGTATCTTGGAGTCATGGACATATACGGCTGGCTGGGCGATTGCTTAGCTTGCGATTCTGGAAAGCGTTTGGCACATCCTGGCAATGCTTTTCATCCTTAGAGCCAAAAGTCTCCCGAGGAGTGAATGCAAAATATTTCACAGTGGGGACGCGACTGCAAGGTTAGTGCTTACTGCGAGTTATGCAGTATTGCTGCGGAGGCAATGCGGCCGCGAGGAGAGGGTTCTGGTATCGAGATTGCATATTAGGAGGAAAGCAGTAGGCGAAGGTTAATGGCGGTAGCCTATTTGCAGCTACGGGAAAGAGGGCCTAATGAGCGTGGAGTCGACACGCGAGAGTTGGTTTGCGCTACAAGTGAGAGTTCGCTGGGAGCTTCCAACGACTGCGGCCCTATCTGGTAAGGGCTATGAGACATTGCTTCCCACTTGCAGGTCGCAGAGGCGCTGGAGCGGGCGGCACAAGGAAGCCAATTCGCCCTTGTTTCCGGGTTACGTTTTCTGCCGTTTCGACGTTTCTAAGAGACTGCCGATCCTAGTCACGCCTGGCGTCATCGCAGTCGTTGGGCGAGGTCGGGTCCCTGTTCCGGTCGCGGAATCTGAAATTTTGGCCATCCAGACCTTGGTTTCTTCTGGGCTGCCCGCCGAGCCCTGGCCATACCTCGAGGTGGGGCAAAGAGTCCGAATCGAGGACGAGGCGCTCTACGGTCTAGAGGGAATCCTGATCCGATTCAAAGGATCGAGGCGAATTGTCGTGTCGGTTTCGTTGCTGCGGAGGTCGGTCGCCCTCGAAATTGACAGAGCGCAGGTGAGCCCGACCGGTTCGATTCGGGACGCTGGCTCCCGAACGCTTTCGCCGCAGACGCTTCCAGATGGAGTGATCGCGTAAAGCTTCCTATGGGACACAAGCACAACATGGCAATCACAGTGCCTCTTAGCGTAGTTCGTGATGAAACGGCGCCCCACCCGTATCTCTTCGCCGAGGATGTATTTCAGGCGATGTTGACGCGCGAACGGCGTCGCGCGGAGCGCTCCCGCAAGCCCTTCGTGCTCATGTTGCTGAGTGCTCACGAGGAAAACGGTCTGGCGGATAAGATCCTGCGACAAGCGTTGACTGCGATCGGCGCTGCAGCCCGGCAAACGGACGTGGTTGGCTGGTACAAGCAAAGCGTGATTGTTGGCATCATATTCACGGAATTGGGAACTGACGACATCGGTGGGATTGCCGGGGCGCTGAAGGCTAAAATTCGTTCCTGCGTCGCCGAGAGCATCGGCCGCGAGATGGCGGCCAAGATCGCGATCTCAGTTCATCTTTTCCCGGAAATTTGGGACCCCAATCACGCAGATTGGCTTGCGGATTCGAAGCTCTATCCGGATTTGGAGCCGCAGCTTCCGCTGAAAAAGTTTCCACTCGGTATGAAGCGCGCGATGGACATTGCCGGGAGCGCAGCATTGTTGCTCGTCCTTTCCCCGCTGCTGGCCGTCATTGCGCTGATGATTAAACTCACGTCCGAGGGCCCGGTTCTGTTTGGACAGGAGCGCCTCGGGAAGATGGGTGGGCGTTTCAAGTGCCTCAAGTTTCGCACCATGCATTTGAATTGCGGGCACACGATCCACAAGGACTACGTGCACCGATTCATTGCTGGTAAGGCAGAGGCCGCGGACGCGGGCGGTTCGAACGCGACCATTTACAAGATCACGAATGATCCACGGGTGACCCTGGCTGGGCGAGTGCTGCGCAAGACGAGTCTGGACGAATTGCCGCAACTCTGGAACGTCCTGCGGGGCGAGATGTCCTTAGTGGGTCCGCGTCCCCCGGTTCCTTATGAATTTGAAGTTTACGACATCTGGCACCGGCGCCGAGTGCTGGAAGTGAAGCCCGGGATCACCGGATTGTGGCAAGTGAGTGGACGCAGCAGTACGCGGTTCGATGACATGGTTCGGTTGGACCTCAAGTATTGCCGGTCTTGGTCACTCTGGTTGGATTTAAAGATTCTGCTGGCAACACCGTGGGCGGTTATCCGCGGCGAAGGCGCGTACTAGTTTGTAACTCGCGCGGTCGACGAAGCCGCGCCGTCATTGGCTCTCCAACGTTAATCCTTTCGACAGCACGGGCAGGAGCCCCTCGCATCTCCAGCACGGGGAGGCCCCGAAAGAGCTATTCCGATCCGCGGGCCTTCGGCTTGCAAACAACAAAACCATGATTCAAGTTGGCGTCATTGGTTACGGCTACTGGGGACCTAATATCGTGCGGAATCTGCACAGCCTCGATTCCGCACGAGTGGAAGCCGTCTGTGACAAGAGCGCTGCAGCGCTTGCTCGCGTGCGGAAAGTCTATCCGGGGGTCTACACCTGCTCCGACGCGAACGAGATTCTTCTGTCTCCGAAGATAGACGCAGTTGCCGTGATCACACCCGTTTGGACTCATTACGCCTTGGCGAAGGAGGCATTGGAAAACGGCAAGCACGTTTTTGTCGAGAAGCCGTTTACTTCGAATGCCAAACAGGCGGAAGAACTCATTGAGCTGGCGGCGCGGAAGCACCTGACCATCATGGTGGACCATACATTCTTGTTCACCGGGGCGGTGCGCAAGATCCGAGAGCTCACCCTCGGCGGCGCTTTGGGAAACTTATACTACTATGATTCCCTTCGTATAAATCTAGGATTGTTTCAACACGATGTCAGCGTTCTTTGGGACTTGGCGCCGCACGACCTTTCCATCATGGATCATTTGATCAAGGGCGAACCGGAAGCGATCGTGGCCACCGGGGAAAACCACCTGAATGGCGTGGAAGACGTCGCCTTCATCACAATCTACTTTCCGCAGAACGTGATCGCGCACATCAATGTGAATTGGCTGTCGCCGGTCAAGATTCGAACAACCTTGATCGGCGGACAAAAGAAGATGATCGTTTGGAATGACTTGGTGGCGGACGAAAAGGTTCGGGTATACGACAAGGGTGTGCAGATTGGGAACGGAGAGGGTATCCAAGAATTGCTGGTCAGCTATAGATCGGGTGACATGTGGGCGCCGCAACTTGAACCGTTAGAGGCGTTGCGCGTCGAGTTGGGCTATTTTGCCGACTGCATCGCAAATGGTGAAACCCCATTCAACGACGGCCACGCCGGATTGCGGGTGGTTCGGATGCTGGAAGCGGCTGAATCTTCGATCCGCAAAAGAGGGGAGTTGGTGCGATTGTGACCGAGTTTCTTTCGATTGCGGCGGACGTGAAGTTGGGGAAGGATGTGAGATTGTCCAACTTCATTAATTTGTACGGGTGTGAGGTTGGCGATGACACCAAGATCGGGGCCTTCGTCGAAATACAGAAGAACGCCCGAGTCGGTCGCCGGTGCAAGGTCTCAAGCCATACGTTTATCTGCGAGGGCGTAATCATCGAAGACAACGTCTTCGTGGGCCACGGCGTCACTTTTATCAACGATAAGTATCCGCGGTCAACGACGGCTGGCGGCGAACTCCAGACGGAGAAGGATTGGCGCGTGGAGCCGACGCTGGTGAAGCGTGGTGCGTCGATCGGATCCGGTTCGACAATCTTGGCAAACGTGACGGTGGGAGAAAACGCGATTGTCGGCGCCGGCAGTGTAGTGACGCGCGACGTGCCCGCGAACGCGATTGTTGCGGGCAACCCAGCCAGAGTCCTGCGATCGATTCCAATTCCACGGTGAGATAATGAGCCATAACGGAAACGGAAGAGTCCCCTTCGTAGATCTTGTTGCGCTCCATCGGGAGATTCAAGGGGAATTGTTGGATGTGTTCAAGACGACGCTCGAGACGGCCGGTTTCATCGGAGGCCCCGTCGTCGAAAGCTTTGAGCGCGAGTTTGCCGAATACTGTGGGGTCGATTGCTGTGTGGGAGTGGGCAGCGGAACCGACGCGTTGCGGTTTGCCCTGATGGCGGCCGGGGTTGGTTTGGGTGATATCGCCCTGACCGTTCCTCTGACCTTCGTGGCCACCACCGAAGCGATCTCGCAGGCTGGAGCGCGACCTGCCTTTGTGGATGTGGATCCCCGCACTTGCACGATGGACCCACTGGAGTTGCAGCGCTATTTGGAGACTCAATGTGAACTAGATTCGAGAACCGGCCAGTGTTTTCATCGAGCTCTGCGCCGGCCGGTGACCGCGATCGTTCCAGTTCACCTCTACGGACAAACGGCAGACATGGATCCCATCCTGGCTTTGGCAGAGCACTACAACCTGACAGTGATCGAAGATGCCTGCCAGGCGCATGGCGCGGAATATTTCTCGAAAAAAGACAATCAGTGGCGCAAAGGTGGTTCCATGGGTCATGCGGCCGCGTTCAGCTTCTACCCAGGCAAGAATTTGGGCGCCTGCGGCGAAGGCGGTGCGGTGACGACGAACGACGGGGAAATCGCGAAAAAGATTCGCACGCTTCGCGATCACGGCCAATCCAAGAAGTATTATCATGATGTAGAAGGCTACAATGGCCGGCTGGACTCGATCCAAGCGGGAATTCTCAGCGTGAAGCTGTGCCATCTGTCCGAGTGGAACACCAAGCGCCGACAGGCCGCCCAGCGGTATGACCAATTATTTTCTTCAACCCCTGGGGTGGTCACCCCTGCGCTGCCCGAATGGTCCCGCGCGGTCTACCACCTGTATGTGATTCGTGTGCACGATCGGGACGGGCTGCAAAGGCACCTCTCGAAAGCGAACATAGAGACCGGAATCCACTACCCAGTTCCGCTGCATCTCCAGAAAGCATACGATGGTCTCGGCTATCGAGCGGGAGATTTCCCTGTCAGCGAAGCCGTTGCGTCAGAAATCCTCTCTCTTCCGATGTATCCGCAATTACAGGCTGCACAGCAGCGCCGTATCGTTGACGAGGTTAACGACTTCATTGTCGACGGTGGTGTTCTCGGCAGCCCTGCGCTCTTAACTAGAATAGAGTAGACACCCGGAGGCGCGGTTGTGGCGGGCGATCCCCGCAGCAACTGCAATTCCCGGAGCGCGCCGCTCGTAAAGTGCTGAAGAAAGTGAATAACCCAATTTCGGACTGATTATAGAGGACTCACCGACTCCGCCATGGAAGTATTTTTCGGTGGTCAGAAGCTTGGAGTGCTAGCTTATGATTAGATCAATAATAGGAGGCGCGTCAGCGGGTGTCGTTCTGCAAGATCACAGGCTCCAGCGGGTGCCTTCCGTCGAGAATGAGCGGACGAAGACAACCATGCACAATGCCCTTGTTGATTATTTTTGCTGTCCTGATCAATTCGTGAGGCTTGAGCTGGACGGCGTGCTTTCCAGCGAAATGGGCTACTTCCAATTCGCTCCGGACGCAATCTGTTGGGGGCAATATTCTCGCGGCACACCCGCGGAAAAGTTCTCGCATTCATTGCTGGATGCTTCAAAATCTGCGAAATACGACGCGGATTGTCTCCGGCTGCCTTTTGATTTGTCCCAGGTCGTCGATAACCTTCGTCTAGAGCGCTATTGCTCCGATTCCGATGGACAGGCCCACGGGAGTGAAAAGTCGAGCTTTCTCCGAAAGCTATACTATTCCGTCCGGCCCGTCTTGGGCATCTCCATAAGAAAGCATCTCCAAAGGCTTCACCTCAGGGGTTGGGAGGAGATTTGCTTCCCGAAATGGCCTGTTGATTTTACAGTTGACTTGCTTTGTGAGCGCGTATTGGCTCTTTGTTTGAAACGCGCCGCAAACCAAGAAATCCCGTTTATTTGGTTTTGGCCGGAGGGCGCACCGAGTTGTGCAATGATGACTCACGATGTCGAAGAACCCGCTGGCCGTGATTTTTGCAGCCAACTCATGGACCTGGACGAGTCTTTCGCGATCAAATCCGCCTTTCAGATTGTTCCTGAAGTGAGATACGACGCGACCAAGAAGTTTGTTGACGAGTTTTGGAAAAGAGGCTTCGAGCTCAATGTTCACGACCTGAATCACGACGGGGCATTGTTCAGAGACAGAGAACAATTTGATCGCCGAGCGGAGCAGATCAACGCTTATGCGAACGAATTCGGCTCTCGCGGATTCCGCGCTGGCGCCATGTACCGGAGGCAGGATTGGTTCGAGGCATTGGATTTGCTGTACGACATGTCCGTACCAAACGTGGCGCACCTGGAGCCGCAACGCGGCGGCTGTTGCACTGTCATGCCCTACTTCATCGGGTCAATCCTCGAGTTGCCCCTGACCACCATCCAGGATTACTCGCTTCTTCACATCCTCGGCGACTATTCGATCGACCTCTGGAAGCAACAGACCAAGATAATCATGGAGCGGAATGGTTTAGTAAGTTTCATCGTCCATCCCGACTACATCATTGAACGGCGGGCGCGCGCAGTGTATATCGAGCTGTTGGAGGAGCTCGCCATACTCCGCGAAAATAATGGATTGTGGATCGCTCTGCCGGGCGAAATTCACCGATGGTGGAGAAATCGCAGCCAAATGAGACTTGTGCGAGACGGCCAGTCTTGGAAGATTGAGGGGCCGGATGCCGACCGCGCCAGGGTAGCGTTTGCGAGCCTGAAGCACGACCAAGTGAAGTATCGGCTTGCCTGATGGTGGGTGGTTCGTAAACAAGGCGCTATCAGCGTGACTGATCTTCACAACGTCGCCAACTTAAAGCGGCACATGCCTGAGCCCGGAGGTCCCCCAGGTGCGGTGGTTATCGGGGGCGACTATCAGGGGCTTGGGATTGTCCGCAGTTTGGGCCGCCACGGCGTGCCCGTCTGCATCCTTGACGACGAATACTCGATTGCTCGGTTCTCGCGACACGCGACCATCAGCGTTCGCGTTCCGGACCTGCGCAACGAGAACGCCGCGGTTACAGCCCTTTTGGATCTGGGCCAGGCGCTCGACCTGAAGGGCTGGGTACTGTTTCCCACGCGCGACGAACTCGTCGCCGCGCTCTCACGTCATCGAAGTATTCTCTCCGAAAGATACAAGGTTCACACGGCTGGATGGGAAACCATTAAGTGGATTTGGGATAAGAGAAACACTTACCGGCTGGCGGCCGAGCTCGGAATCCCGACGCCCCACACTTGGTTTCCACTTTCCGTGGACGATGTGGACCAAATTGAAGCGTCATTCCCTCTGGCACTAAAGCCGGCCATCAAGGAGCATTTTGTTTACGCCACAGGGGCAAAGGCCTGGCGCGCCAATTCGCGTGCCGAACTGCGCGAACTGTTCCTGAAAGCCTCCGCGTTGGTGGGTCCGGAAGAGATTCTGATTCAGGACATAATTCCGGGAAACGGCGCTCACCAATTTGCCTACTGCGCCTTTTTCAAGGGTGGAGAGGCCATCGGAAAGATGGTTGTCAGGAGGAAGCGCCAGCACCCACATGACTTCGGACGTGCAAGCACATACGTGGAAACAATTGAAATGCCTGCTCTAGAATCGCTCGCTGAGCGTTTTCTGAGTCCAATCAACTACTACGGATTGGTTGAGGTGGAGTTCAAATTGGACCCCCGCGACGGTCAGTTCAAATTGCTGGACGTAAATGGTCGAACCTGGGGATACCATACGCTGGGAGCGTCTGCAGGTGTTGATTTTCCGTATCAAGTTTACCTCGACCAAATCGGAAAATCCGTTGAGCCATGTTGCGGACGCGTCGGAGCTTCCTGGGTTCGTCTTTTGACCGACATTCCCACTGGATTCATCGATGTTGTCCAAGGGCGCCTGACGGTTCGAGATTACGTGCGCTCCGTCTGGAATGTTCAGGCCGATGCAGTTTTCAGTTGGGAAGATCCACTCCCCGGGATCGTTGAGTGCGCGATCCTCCCATATCTCTTCGCAAAGCGGGGATTCTAGGTATTGGATCCTGGCCGAAGAAGTGGGGCACGCATCTACCTGGATGCGGGCCAGACTGGCGGCGCTGAGATAAGGGCATGAACGCTCGCGCCAACAGTTTCTGCGTCGAGAGGTCGATTCTGAGGCACCAGGAGCAGTTGCTGTGAGTGAGCGTTTGTCAGAACGTCAGGGAACGCACGAGAGTCTCGCCACAATGAAAGCACACGAAGCAATTCGGGTAACTCAGAAAAAGATCTGGATTGATCTGGACAATTCTCCGCATGTCCCGTTTTTTCTGCCGATCATCGAGGAGCTCCAGGGGCGCGATTATCAAATTGTGCTCACGGGGCGTGACTGCTTCCAGGTCAAAGAGCTCGTCGAGCTGTTTCAGCTGAATTGCAAGATGATCGGCCACCACAGCGGAAAGCACCGTATCCGGAAATTGGCCGGATTGATCACGCGCGCTGTTCATATGGCGCCGTTCGTGTGGTCTCAACGTCCCGGTTTGGCGCTGTCACACGGTTCCCGTTCGCAGTTAATGGTAGCTTCGTTGCTAGGGATTCCGACGCTGACGATCGGTGATTACGAGCATGCAACAGGCTGGGCGTTTGTTCGTCCTACATGGTTCATGCATCCAGCGGTGATTCCCAGCAGTCTTTATGATTTGGATCCTGAACGAGTTCTGGATTATCCGGGAATTAAAGAAGACGTTTATGTGCCCCGGTTCAAGCCCAACCCAACCATTCTGAAAGAGCTAGGAATCCGCGAGGCTGATTTAGTGGTTACGCTACGTCCGGCGGCTGACGAAGCGCACTATCACAATCCGGAGAGCGAGAGGTTATTTGTCGCCGTGGTAAAGCGGCTAGCAGCGCGAGCCAATACAAAAATGATTCTGTTGCCGCGCAACGGGAGGCAGGAGGCAGCCATTCGACGGTCTTGGTCTGATCTGTTCGCGAACGGAAAACTCGTTGTTCCGCCTCGTGTAGTGGATGGGCTGAATCTAATTTGGTATTCGGATCTGGTGGTCAGCGGCGGCGGAACGATGAATCGAGAGGCAGCCGCGCTAGGTGTCCCTGTTTACAGCATTTTCCGGGGGAAGATTGGTGCAGTGGACAGCTATTTGTCTCGAAACGGTCAGCTCATTCTAATAGAAAATGTCGGGCAAGTTTATTCACAAATTGTTCTTACTCGACGGAATCGGGAAGCAACTCCAGATGGGAAAAAACGCCCGGCCCTGCAGAGGATTGTTGAGAACATTGTCGGAGTCATGGAGCACGAATGCCAAACAACAGCTCCCAAAGGGCGATAACAACTGGTAGTCCGCTCGCGCCCGCGCGCGAGACTCGAGTGAATATTCAGCAACTGAACGGGATTGCTTTGCGTGGACTGTTGCCAATGTTCGACAAAGACGCGCAGCTCTTCTGCTACAAGCTTATCAGGGATGGATCGGCGATGAGGCGGGAAGGAATTTCTCCGCGTTATACGGCCATGACCCTTCTGGGGTTGCACCAGCTCGAGACCGCGGACGTACCTTTGCCATTCAACATGCAGGCCATCGTGGATACGCTCATCAAACAGTCCGAATGGGTGGACAATATTGGTGATATTGGATTGCTCTTGTGGCTATGCGCCGTAACATTTCCAGACCGGCTTGAGACGATTGTGAATCAGTTTGGCGTAAAGCAAGTGCTCGGCGGTCTTCGAGAGCGGAATACGATGGAGTTGGCGTGGTTCCTGGCTGGCCTAGCGCATCATGCCTTGGCACCTAGTGGGAGGCTCTCAAATCTGACCGACCAGGCGATAGAAACTTTTCATTTGCTGAGAAAAAACCAAGGCGAGTCCGGAATCTTCGGCCATGTCGGTCGCAATCACAGTATTGCTGGAGTCATCCGAGGCCGAATCGGAAGCTTCGCCGACCAAATCTATCCAATCTATGCGTTGGTCAAAGCGTCACAGGCATACCCAATTGAAAATGCTGCGGAACGAGCACTGGATTGCGCTTTGACCATCTGTCAAGCGCAAGGATCAAACGGCCAATGGTGGTGGCACTACGATTCGTGTACCGGGCGCGTCGTCGGGCGATATCCAGTGTATTCCGTTCATCAGCACGGAATGGGGCCGATGGGGTTGCTGGCGTTGGGTGAAGCGCTCAAATCAGATTTTGATCCGTGGATCTATAAAGGACTTCAGTGGGTAAACGGAGATAACGAACTGGATCAGGACATGCGAGATGCGGAGACGAGCGTGATCTGGCGATGCATTCAGTGTAAAGACTATCAACGTTACCTTCATACGGCGTACGCCGTCCTCATGCGTCGCGAAGACGCTGCCTCCCACCCCAGTCTGTATCCGCTGCACGAATGCCGTCCCTACGAGCTTGGATGGCTACTTTACTCATTCGGAGATCGAGGCCTTCAATAACAGATCTCCGGCCCCAGCACATCGTTCGGCGCCTGTGTGCAAGCACAGTCTTTCTATTTAACAGCGCTGTGACAGAAGCAGGCGCTCCTGCATCATAGGTCTCCCGGAAACCAGAATGAAAATCATGAGCATCGTTGGCGCCAGGCCGAATTTCATGAAGGCTGCTCCGATCATTGCGGCCATTGGGCGGTACAACGACAAGTTGATTAGGAATTCGTCGAAGTGCGGGAATCGAGATGGATCCGGGCCAATCCAGCACATCCTCGTACATACCGGACAGCATTATGATCAGGCGATGTCAGATTCATTTTTTGCGGATCTTAATCTGCCCGCGCCGGATGAACATCTTGGTGTGGGATCCGGGTCCCACGCCTCCCAGACCGCCGACGTCATGAAAAGGTTTGAGGAAGTCCTGTTGAGGGTACGGCCGGATATCGTGATTGTCGTGGGCGATGTGAACTCGACGCTGGCATGCGCGCTTGTCACAGCTAAGATCTCGTTCGACTCGCATACGCCGAGATCCTTGATCGTACATGTGGAAGCCGGTCTGCGTTCCTTCGATCGGACCATGCCGGAAGAGATTAACCGCATTCTTACTGACCATCTTTCGGACATCCTATTTGTTACTGAGGAGAGTGGGCTGCGAAATCTTAAGCGCGAAGGAATTCCACAGGAACAGATCCGCTTTGTTGGCAACACGATGATCGATTCACTGCTCATGTTTCGGGCAAAGGCTGAAAACTCGCTTGTCCTGGCGCAATTAGGATTGCGCGCGCCGGCGAGCGGCAACCTGCCAGGCGCGACCACAATGCCGTATGCACTTTTGACGCTTCATCGTCCCAGGAACGTCGATGACCGGGTTGCGTTTCAAAACATTCTCGATGGACTTGATGATTTGGGGCAGCAATGGCCAATCATTTTTCCAGCGCACCCTCGAACAAAAAAGCGCATCGAAGAGTTTGGACTGGAACGCTACTTTTGTCAGTGTGGCGCGGGATCTAACGGGAAAGGGTTTCAGGCGGGATCGCGTGACCGCGGAGTCATTTTGATAGATCCTCTCGGCTATCTCGATTTTTTATGCCTCATGAAGTACGCGAAGCTCGTCGTGACCGACTCCGGCGGAATACAAGAGGAAACGACGTGCCTGAAAGTTCCTTGTGTTACCGTTCGTGAGAATACGGAAAGACCGATCACCGTCAAACAGGGCACCAATGTTATCGGCGGGACTTCCCCGAATGGTATCCGTAGGGCCATCGCGCGGCAACTTACACGGAAAGCGCGAGGCCGAGTACCACCCAAATGGGACGGTAAAGCTGCGGAGCGCATCGTCGAATACTTAGTGCACACTGTGGCAGCTCGTCGTCTCTCATGAGTAAGACGAAACGAAACCTGTACTCGAACTGGCCCTCCGGCCAGTAGGACAGATGTGTGTCCCAGACTATATTTGACACACCAGCACAAGAGTTCAGGGAGATGGGCATGATGAGGAAAGTCGTTTGTATTGCGGTAGTTGCGGCCTGTTTTCTGGTAGTGAGGGCCGTACACGCCACTACCTATTATGTCGATTACAAGAGCGGAGCCGATACCAACAGCGGCACATCAAAAGCTACGCCTTGGAAGCACGCTCCAGGCATGTTGGGATTGACAGTCTCAAATACCAGTACGGGCGACGGTTGCACAGGCAACTGTCTCTCCACGACGATCAATCCAGGCGATAGCATCATCCTCAAGGGCGGGACTGTCTGGCCATACACGGTCCTCCCGTGGCAATGGACTACCAGCGGAAGTGGCTCCGCTTCGACGTTTGGGTGCACGGGGTCTGGCTGTATCTACATCGGCTACGATCCGACCTGGAATCAGGGCATCGTCAATTCTGTCACACTCACGCGCGATCTTGGAGGATGCAATCCATCTTCCCCGCCAACGGTCGCTTTCAGTGGCGGCGGAGGCTCAGGCGCGGCGGCCACAGCATTTGTGATGCCTGCAGCGGCGACGGGCGACGGGACGAATAACGTCATTAGATTTATCTACCACGTCGCAGTGACGAATCAAGGAAGCGGGTACACCAGCAATCCTCCGGTCACAATCAGCGGAGGTGGTTGCGCTTTCGTTGGGGCCGTGGCGGACATTTATAGGCCAGTCATTGACGCGGGAGGTTCGTGGAACTCCTCGACGCTCACCGCTTCCGGCCCTATTTGGCCGGTAGGGACTGGCGCCGGTGCCCTGGAATTTGGACCGGTTCTGCAAATGGCCGCACACGATGTCATCATCGACCATTTAGAATTGCGGAACGTCCTTCAGGCCAATCGCACGACGGGCGTTAACTCAGGAATGATAACCCTGGGGGACGGAAACGGTAACAACACCGTGGAGAACTCCTATATTCACGGGCGCTTTCTAGCATCTGTAGCCGCTGCGGATGTTGCCAATGAGACCGGGCAGGCAGACTCAGCGATCAACATTAACGATGGAACCGATGAGATCGAGTACAACACCCTGGAGAATGGCGACGCCTTCTATCTTGGAACCAGTGCCACTGGCTGCGGTTTGAATCAACCCTGTCAATTCAGTGAATCCGCTGTTCATTTCACTCCCGGTTCGCTAGGCAGCGGAGAAGTCCAACACAACAAAATGTATTCCAATCGTTGGCAGGTTCACGGCGGCTTAAACAGTTCCGCCACGCTTCCGCTCGTTGTTCACGACAACGAAATGTGGCTTGTTCTTTATGATGTCGGGTCAGCCCATGAAAACGAGATGTACGAGGAATCCGCACAGGGAACGACCTATGAGTACAACAACGTAGATCACAACAACGTCAATGGCGCATCGAATCAAGACCAGATGAGCAACGGCACCACGCACTATATATACAACAACGTTGAGTGGACGATGGGCGGGGGCACTCCGAACTGGGGCATTGATACTGTCACCGGAGCGGGTCCTGGCGGTGGGCATTACTATTTCTATAACAACACTATGCTCTGGTATTCGTCGGGGACTGGCCAGTGCGTAAATTCTGGCGGCAGCAGTGCATATACTGCCGATTTGTTCGTAGTGCTGCAAAACAATCAATGCTTCACCTCGGCAAGCCCCTTTTGGACGAATGGGTCTACGGGCAGTACGTGGAGCAACCAGGCTGGATCATCTGTCGTTGCAAATGTCACGGCAGCAAATGTGGTGGACACTCTCGCGCAGGGCAGCTCTCAGGGATACGTGCAGGGCAACCTCTACGCCCCGACTGCCTCCAGCAACGATACCGTTACGTTCGCAAGTGGCTCGACAACCGCCAACCTCACTAGTCTTTGCAGCGGATTTCTTGCAGCCCTGTGCAGCGACATCAATGGGACCGCACGTCCGACTTCCGGCGGCTGGCAGGCGGGAGCTTATCAATACGCCGCGGGCGCCGCGGGTAGCACTACAACTACACAGGTGGCTCCGCCTTCGGGGCTTACAGCCACTGTCGAGTAGCCGATTGGGCATCTCGTAATGGCTGGGCAGGCCCATCTGTCCTCTCCGGATTGCGCACAAACGATTAGGGTAGATGCCAGGATCTTCTAGATTGCGATGGCTAAACAGCATCTGGACGGTGCGAAGATCTGCACTCTTTCAGCAGATGAGTAGCGAAGCAGTGCCTTTGCGTGTGAATGCACATCTTTCGTGGGCCTGCTCGCTTTGCGGCTTCCCTGCAGACGTACCAAGGCGTGTTTGTATCGACGGCTTATTATCGCTATGTGGCGATTGGTTGAAATCGCAATGTTGGGCTGAGCATCACATCTTTGCGGCCGTCGCCACCTTGGACATGAATCACCATGCGCTTGCTGTCGACATCGCTGGCTTTCAGGTGCGTCAAGTCGGCGTTCCGCACTGAGGTGCCATTGAGGGTGATCAACAGAGTGCGATGGCACGGAAGTACGCGCCGCGTTGATGGGTTGGATCGATCAAGGAAGGCAAGCATGCGACGTCTCGGACGCAGCTATCGGAAGCACCTCACAAAACAGCCGCCGCGTTCAGGTTGGAGGCCAGCAGGCTCAACTGGGGCGTCCTGCGAAAGATTGCGGCGCTCGTGTCATCGGTTCCACGCCAATGACTGAGACGTTGCAAACTGAGGCGGTCACGTATAAAATCCATTGAGAATCTCGGTATGCAACCAGCCTCAAACATTGAATGGCGAAAGTGGGGAAAGGATGATCCTTTGTATGGTGTCTCCACCTGTGCCAACCGCGACCGTAAAGGCTCACACCCCTGGACCATCCCCGAGTTTTACGAATACGGTGCCCTTCACTGGGCTGAATACTACCCGCAATGGCAGCAGTATGGGGTGAACAGAGAGTCCTGTTTGGAAATCGGATGTGGCGCGGGGCGTATCAGCCGGGCACTGATGCAGTGTTTTGACGCGGTCTATGCAATTGATGTTTCTCCCGACATGCTTGATCTAGCCAAATCCAATGTTGTCGGACCTACATATGTCTTGTCGGATGGTAGAAGCCTGCCGGTGCCGGACAACTCGGTGACGGCCGTGTTTTCGTCTCAGGTATTCCAGCATTTTGACAATCGCGACATCGCCCTCGGTTATTTTCGTGAAATTTATCGAGTTCTCCATGCCGATGGAACGTGCATGATTCACCTTCCGATCGTAGTTCTGCCTTTGGTGCGCATAATGCCAATTATGGGTGCCGTGCAGAACCGCCTTTGGCGTGCGACCGAAGCATGGGTCCGCCTGAAGGCAAGCGTCAAGCGTTGGTTGATTTCGCATCGCAATCGCCGCCCGTTTTATCTCATGATGCAATATGAACCCGATTGGCTGATGGCCAATTTGTCGACAATCGGTTTCCGCGACATTGAAATTCGATTGTTTCAAGTTACCGGCGATCCAGGCGAGAAATTCCTTGACTCGCATGTCTTTGCGAGGAAGTGAAGTTGCTTCCCTCGTAGATAAGTCTTGGTCTGACAAGGGCCCGTCAGAGTTGCATATCCCCGATTTCGATTGATTTTGCCGGTATTAATCCTCGTGCCCCGGGTTCTCAGCACGCTCTTTATCTTCCTTTCAGCACTTTGCGGTTTCAGAAAGCGTCTCTAGAGGATCAAGGCTCGCGGACGACCTGCGATGGATTCGCCCTCCAGGAACCGTTTAGAGATGAATTGAGTATGACAGACTCCAATCCGCCGCTAAAACTTCTCGTTGTCATGGCAAGCCATGGCACCAACCAAGACAAGTACCTGGAGCAACTCGTTCAGGAATACCGGAAAATGTCTTACTTAGTTCATATCGTCGTTCTTTCCAACGTGGCCAAGTCTGTGCCAGAGGGCGTGGAGCTGGTAGTAGGTTTGCCAACGAGAGATCCATGGTCTTTGCCTTTTGCTCACAAGCAAATCATGGCTAATCGTCGCAATGACTACGATCTATTCATTTACTCTGAGAATGACACAATGGTTTCTGAGAGGAATATCGAAGCTTTCCTGCGCGTATCGAAGGTTTTACCCACTACTGACATACCCGGCTTCTTGCGCTACGAAAAGGGACCAAGAGGCTTACGGAATTACATCAATCTCCATGGGCACTATCATTGGGACCCTTCCTCCCCATGTAAGTACGGTCCTTACACTTTCGCTTTTCTTACCAATGAGCACTCAGCATGTTATCTGCTAACCGGAAAGCAGTTACAGCATGCAATAGACTCTGGCGGATTTCTGGGGCCGCCCCATCAAGATAAATACGACCTGGCATGCACGGCCTCCACGGATCCCTACACACGCTGCGGATTTCGAAAACTTATCTGCATTTCACATTTGGATGATTTCTTGGTCCATCATCTTCCCGACAAGTATACCGGACCGGAATTCAATCCCTGCGGTCAAGCGTTTCAGAAGCAGTTGGACATACTCTTGACTATTGGTAGGAATGGGAAACGGCCAACCGCGCTCATCGAGACAGAAACGAAACTCCCGGCTGCCATGTACTCAAAGGACTTCTACGAACCAGTTAGACAAGAGATAGTCAGTGAAATTCCGAGTTCTGTCAGGACTATTCTTTCGCTAGGTTCGGGGTCCGGAAAGACCGAAAGATGGTTGGCGGCCAGGGGCCTGCGAGTCACGGCCGTGCCCCTGGACCCGGTGATTGGTGCTTGCATGGAAGGAAGCGGGATTGAGGCGGTGTGCGGTGATTTCGCCGCTGTGCGAGACCAATTGGAAGGGCGCAAGTTCAACTGCTTGTTTATTTCCAATATTCTGCATCTCCTGCCGAATCCGCAGGAAATTCTTACCCAGTTTTCAGAGTTGCTTGTGCCGGGTGGCTATATACTGGCTGTGAGCCCGAATTTGGTGAATCTCAAGAATCAGTACTACAAGTTGGTCGGTGAGAACGGATACAGACGCCTCGACAATTTTGAAGAAAGTGGCGTCCAAAAAGTATCGAAGCGAAGGATGGAGGCATGGTTTCGGAGTGCTGGATGCAAGCTGGAGATCATCAAATGGATAGCTATGCCACGCTTCGAGAACTTCAGCAGGTACATCCCCTTGCCCCTTAGACAGGCGTTGAGCGCGGAAATCATTGTATTGGGAAAGAAAAACGAGTTAGCGAGAGGGACAAATAACTGATGAGGAATACTAAATCCTTCTCGAACGCATTAAAATGGGCCTACATGGGGAATATTGGCGATCGGGCGATTTCCGGGGTGATCACTCTTGTATTAGCTGGCTTCCTTGGTCCCCGTGATTTTGGGATTGTCTCCATCTCTCTAATCTACGTCAATTTCATGCAGATGTTCCTTGATCAAGGATTGGCGCCGGCGCTGATTCAGAAGAAGGAGTTGCAACAAGAGCATTGTGATGCGGTTTTCTGGGTGAACTTGATCACGAGCCTTACGTTCGTGGGACTCACGGTGTTGATCAGTGGATGGTGGGCGAGAATCAATCATGCCCCTGATCTTGCGCGCGTACTTTCTGTCCTATCCCTATGTATCCCCATCGAAGGACTGTCCATTGTCCAAACCGCGATGGTGCGGCGGGAGATGGACTTTAAGACGCTCACGATTCGTTCCAATGTCTCTGGTTTGCTGGGAGGAGTTGCCGGCCTCGTGATGGCAGTCTGCGGGTTAGGTGTTTGGGCGCTGGTGGGGATGCAACTAACCAGGGATTTTTCGGCGTTGCTACTTCTATGGAGGCTGGGGCACTGGCGTCCCCGATTTGAGTTTTCGTGGCCACATTTTAGGGATTTGCTAGGGTTTTCTTTCCACAGCTTCATAGGGGGGCTAGGCACATTTACGGACATGCAGGCGGGTTCGATTCTATTGGGGGTTCTCTTCGGACCGGTAGCCGTTGGCTTGTATCGACTAGCGGACCGGTTGATGGGTAGCGTGGTTTCGATTGCTACCACCTCCATTCAAGGGGTATCACTTCCCGAGTTTTCGCGTCTCCAAGACAAGCCTGAAGATCTTCGGAAGAGTGCTCTCTCGTGCATCAAGTTAAGCTCAATCGTGACAGTGCCTGCTCTCTTTGGAATGGCTGTGGTTAGCGGTCCGCTGATGGCGACGCTGGGAGCCAAATGGGTGCCTGCCACGAATGTGTTGAAGATCTTATGCGTGCAGGGAATGATTTTTACTTTATCCTATTTTACGGGTCCGCTCATGACGGCGCTGGGACGGCCGAACCAAGTTGCGAAACTGGAATGGGCGCGCGCGGTAGTGGGTCTGCTTTTTCTATCGGTAACCGGAACGTTGCTCCGGGGCGTGGCGGTGAACTGGCAGGTGACCGGAATCGCGCTTGCGCGAGCGATACCGAATGCAATGTTTGTGACTCCCGTATTCTTATACCTTTTGATGCATTTTGCACATATCTCGTTGCGCGATCTCATTTCTGCATTGGCTAGTCCGGCTTTTGCTAGCATCAGCATCGTGGCAGCCGTTATTCTATTGAGATTAACGGGCATCGCGCTCTGGACAAGACCGACGACGCTCTTGATTCTAGAAACTGTCACCGGAGGAGCCGCGGGATTGACTGTCTTAATGGTCTTGGACAGCCAGATTCGCAGAGTCACCCTCGGGTTGGTGGGCCGGACGGGATTGTTTTCGACCGCCACGTGAGAAGAAACTGATCATGGACAAACCCCTGGTTAGCGTCATTATCCCGGCTTACAACCGTGCGCACACAGTTGCAGAGACTGTCGATAGCGTCCGTCAGCAAACGTACCCGAACATCGAAGTTATTGTGATCGATGATGGATCCATGGACAACACCCAGGAAGTTTTGCGCAAATACGGGACGCGGATCCGCAACATACGTCAGGAAAACGCTGGCCAGATAGCGGCGCGGAACCGGGGCATACAGGAAGCTCAAGGGGAAATCATCACCTTTCTAGATTCTGACGATCTTTGGCTGCCTACTTGCGTGGAAAGACACGTGCGAGTCTTGCAGAAGGCCCCGACGGAGGTGCCTTGTAGTCTGGTGAATGGATGGCTCCATTTTGCCAGTGGCCGCAAAATGACGTCGTTCCAGAATTCGCATTTGGTTTCCCCGTACGAGGAGGGGTTGTGTTTGAACATGCCGGATATTCTTGCGACTCGATTCGTCATGTTCTGCCAATTCATCGCTATCCGCCGCGAATCGCTGCACAAAGTGGGGGGATTTGATCAGGACTTGGAGTACATGGAAGATTACGCGCTGCCGCTGCGGCTTTCGCTGCTTGGACCGTGGGCGTTCATTTGCGAACCGCTGGCGATCTGGCGGCAAGGAGCGGCGGATACCATAAGCGTTTCGCAACGGGCGATTAAGCAGCAGAGGGAATTGCGAGAGAGCCTATTGACGATCCGCCGGCGGTATCTAAAGGCGATCAATGGTCGGCGCGAGTTCAAAGCATCCGGAAAATTGCAACAGCGCGAACTCCATCTCGATCAATTGGAGATTCGAGCCATCGCACTCCGGAGCAGATCCAAAATTCTGGGAGATCTATTGTTTCAGAGCGTGAGGGTTCGAAAGGCGATATTCCGCCGTTCGCCATTATTTCCCAAAATGAAAGTCACGCAACTGGATTCTTTAGCCTTAAGCCGAGGTCCCGGTGGCACCGGCGACGCTTGCGCGGAGAAGTGCGCGACCGGATAACAAGTAGAATTCCTGAGAATTACAAATACTAGGGGTGGACTCGCTCAATCGCTACCCTAGCCGCGAGTGGTGATTCTGCGGGTGCATTCATCGGCACCCAGTGATGACGTTTTCATTGTGATGACATGCTGCGGAATGCCGGGATCAACCGCCTTCCGCTCGCAGCATGTGCAGACAGCACATGTTTCACACAGCAGTCCAAGATGAAAGTATCTGTTGTCATTCCAACATACAACCGCATCTATATTCTGCGCGAGGCACTGGAGAGTGCCTTGGCGCAGACCTATTGCGATTTCGAGATTCTGGTGGTGGATGACGGCTCCGCTGATAACACCCAGGAGATCGTGGAGAGCATCAAGAATGATAAAATTCGATACATCCGCCACGATCACAATCGGGGCTGCAGCGCTGCCTATAACACCGGTATAAAGGAAGCCACTGGACAGTTAATCGCATTTTTGGATTCCGATGATGTGTGGAAGCCAGAATATTTGGAGCACCAAGTGGACTTCTTGACGAGGCATCCAGAGGTTGGTCTAGCCTTCTGTGACGTGGAGGTCCTGGGGCTGGAGTCGCCGGTACCCTCTCTAATCTCTCTTATGCGGGCCTTTCCGGAGTTGCTAGGGACGAAATCGGAGGCGGGCGAAGTTGTCATCAGCGCACGGCAGATGTACGTATGTCTGCTCCAAGAAATTCCGATAAAGCCCCCCGCGGTGGTGATCAGACGAGAGCTTTTTGACCGGGTGGGGCTATTCAACGAGGCGTGGCCTTCCGGAACAGACTGGGATTTGTTTCTCCGAATGTCTCGAGTAGCTTGTTTTGGCTACCTCGATCAAGTGCTCGTTCTTATGAGGCGCACACCGGATTCGACTTCCTTTGTGTTTCGTGAGAGGGACAAGGTATTTCTGTTGGACCTCTTCTTGAAGGAGAAAGCGACTCTCGCGGGTGACCGGGATGCAATGCGAAGTATCAACCGGGGAATGTCTTTTCTCTACAATAGTTTAGGCTGGATTTACTTGGAGTTGGGACGGAATAAACAAGCGCTGGCAACGTATTTTCGAGGATTCAAAGAAACGTTGCGGCCGATGCTGTTAACGAAACTCGCATCCTGTGTGTTCCGCGTCGCCCGGGAGAGCGTTACAGGGATCCCACCGACTCGGTGATTGCGGACCATGGGGTTTTCATCGAAGGCAGCATTGCGATACATTATTGCGATGCATTGTGGAGGGCATGCTTCGGAAGGACGGAATCAACCGTGTCCCGGTTGGGAGGGACCCAGGCCGGGGTTTCCTTTCGGGGCTATCCGCAGGGTATTTCGTTTGACCGTTCTGCCGAGGCCAAACGGCATTGCACGGGTATTTCTTAACAGATTGAGCAGATCGTGAGGCGTAGCAAATGTCACCAGAACATGCCATAACTTTCGCCGGCGGCGCCAGCGCGACAATGCTGGACCCGATTGTTCTGTGCGCACTGATCATCGCGGTCATCCTGATCTTTCTCCTAGCCCGGAAGTATGTGATCTTGCCCGTATTGTGCATGATGTTTTTGGTTCCTGGCGGTGAGCAACTGTTTTTGGGCGGCGTCCATTTGTACATATTTCGGATCGTTATTCTGGTCGGTCTGTTCCGAATGCTGTGGACCAAGTTGAGCTCACAAACGCCAATTCTTTCGGGTGGGATTAATTCAATCGACCGGGCTTTCATATTGTGCACAATTTGTGAGGCGTGCGCGGTTGTGCTGCTGTTTGCGAGTGGCAGTGCTGTGATCAATCAATTTGGTTTTCTTGTGGATTATCTCGGCGGCTATTTTCTTCTGAGATTCCTAATTCGAGATGAAGACGACATCTATCGAACCGTAAAGTGCCTCGGATTCGTCGCTTTGATTGTCGGGGCCTGCATGGCGATGGAGAACGTCACTCTGCATAACGTTTTTGCGTCGATCGGAGGACAAGCTATTCCAGAAATACGAGATGGCCGGGTACGGTCACAGGGCCCGTTTGAGCAGGAGCTCATGGCCGGGGCTTTTGGCGCAACACTGTTACCCCTTTGCCTTTTATTGTGGAAGAGCGAGAGAGCCAAAGTTGCGGCTGCTTGTGGTTTGGTTGGAGCGGTTCTGATGACCTGGACCTCAAACTCCAGTACCTCGCTCCTGTCTTTTGGAGCGGGAATACTGGCCATATTGTTCTGGCCGATTCGCAAGAGCATGCGCACCGTGCGTTGGGGAATTGTCATCGGACTGATTGCGCTACAACTTGTCATGAAGGCACCGATCTGGTACGTAATAGCCCACATCGATTTGACGGGTGGATCTTCAAGCTATCATCGCGCTGAACTCATCAATCAATTCATAATTCACTTTTCGGATTGGTGGTTAATGGGGATAACAGCAACAGGTTCTTGGGGATTGGATATGTGGGACGCACAAAACCAATTCGTCAATGTGGGTGTAACGGGTGGGCTGTTAGCCTTGATCCTTTTCATTGCGATGATCTGCCGGAGTTTCAGAGAATTGGGAAACGCTAGAAAGGCAGTGGAAGGTGACGCAAAGAAGGAATGGCTCCTTTGGTTTCTGGGCGCAGCGCTCTTTTCCCATATCGTAACGTTTTTCGGTGTCAATTATTTTGATCAGACAAAGTTTGTATGGTTTGCATTACTAGCTATGATCACCGCAGCGACGGTTCCCGTACATCAAACTAGCGAGGTGCTGGAGAGGCGGGCTAATGTTGCTTATAGCAGCGCTGGATGGGCGTATTCTTCCCAGTCGCGATCGCGCTCGATGGCAACAAGAGCGGATCAGAAGGCACGGGCACAATTGAAATCAACAATCTCCTAGCATGGCCGAGGGAACGCGCGGCAATTACGCCAAATCAGTCTAGGCTGTGTTCAGTTCGCGCCCTGGCGAAAAACGCTCCATCACTGTGTCATCCTAACCCGAAACGAACTCCATGGACACTAAATACGTGGTCATCACTCCCGTTCGGGACGAAGAAGAGTATTTGCCTTGTTCGATCAAGAGCATCGTGAACCAGACGGTTCGTCCGCGGGAATGGATAATCGTAAACGATGGCTCGAAAGATCATACGGGCGAAATAATTGACGAAGCCGCACGCAACCATCCTTGGATACAGGCGGTGCACAGGAAAGATCGCGGGTATCGCAAATGGGGCGCAGGGATCATTGAGGCCTTCTTCGATGGCTTCAATTCATTGAGCTGCCAGGATTGGGAGTTCATGTCCAAGTTGGACGGCGACCTCTCTTTTGAGCCCACTTACTTTGAAGGAGCATTTCAGAAATTCCGCGAAAATGCAAAAATAGGAATAGGAGGCGGAACTCTCTATCACTTTGAGAAAGGACAAAAAGTAGTGGAGCGAGGTCCTGTCTTTCACGTGAGGGGTGGCGCAAAGATATTTCGCCGTGGCTGCTGGGAGGCGATTGGCGGTCTATGGATTGGTCCCGGTTCGGACACAGTTGATGAAGTGAAGGCAAATATGCTCGGCTGGACGACAATGAGTTTTCCCGATCTACAGATGCTCCATCATCGCCCGACAGGAGCGTCTTGGGGACGTTGGGGCGGACTGGTCAAGGATGGGAAAATTGATTATGTGTACGGATCGCACCCAGCGTTCCTGATGGCAAAATCGGTGGCGCGTCTTATTCAGCGCCCGTATATTCTTGGCTCGATGGCGTTGCTGTATGGGTATTGCGTAGCATATCTTCAACACGTCCCCCGAGTGGACGATCCCGAGTTGATTCGGTATCTCCGGCGCCAGCAACTCGCTCGAATATTTGGAGCTGAAACTATTTGGAAGTGAGTCCAGACCCGAAAACGAAGAGCCGACCGGAAAGTCCCGACGATCTTGAATCAGACCGTTTCAACATCTGCAATCGCAACGGCCACACTCCCCAACGCAGGATATTGCGTCACTGTTCTCCGGGCGTAAGCGAGCGATTGTACCGGTGTTCGGGCACGTTCTGTTGAGGCTCTCAGCCGTATTTCGTTCCAAGCATTTCTGGCACTGCTGCACGCACTGCCAGGGCCGTCGCTAGCGCTGCGGATTTATCTAACCAAGTCGTCTGGCGAAATCCACTTTGGAACTTCAGCCATGACACGACAACCTGGTCCGGAACCCGAGGTCGCGGGCTAGGCGGCGGGCGGTGGCACAAGCTGGCTTCCGTCGGCGAGTGCTTGCGCGTTCAACGTCGGCGGAGATAGGAACGGGAGAAAATCGGAGTTACTATAAGCTATGCGCCGTAATCCTGGTTTGTCCCGAACAAGGATAAGACTCCCTAGCAGGCTGCTGAAAAATCGAAAGATTTGAAACGCAGCAGTGCATGATGCGTCCAACTGCACATGCGAGGAAGCGATCAGCAGCAGAGTCACGTGTTCAGCTACATTTCCCCGGAGCAGCG
>Ga0182024_10007308_pt1 | contig 23837 bp, 19 predicted proteins | sample P32metaG_FD_120480 | JGI IMG/M metagenome (GOLD analysis project Ga0182024, IMG submission 120480) | Permafrost microbial communities from Stordalen Mire, Sweden - P3-2 metaG (Illumina Assembly) | ecosystem: Environmental > Terrestrial > Soil > Wetlands > Permafrost | place: Sweden: Stordalen... | reverse complement strand
TGGTTTTCTCGTCATGCGGTGCTAGAATATCCGCAAAACCGCTACATACCCGTTGTGCGAAAGTTCCAAGCGATGAACCAGCCATCGAGTCGCCGGGCTTTCTTTGGACACGCTGCTTTGGACACGGCTGCCAGCCCGGCCCGTCCGGCCTGAAAAGGTGTGAAAACTTGTTGAGGAGAATGCATGGATTCCGGACCGCTCGTGCCCGCCAATAACCCCACCGTTCGCGAGATTCAGCCGGCGGGTGCGGACTTTGGCAGACCGATCAGCGCGCGCGTTTACCCTGAATTGCCTTCTCAGGAATCGGCTCTCGGCGAATATATTCGCGTTCTTATTAAACGCAAGTGGACGGTTCTTGCGTGCCTTGCCACCATCTTCTCCGTAGTCGCCATCGCCAGCCTTAAGATGACGCCCATTTATGAGGCCAGCGGCATTATCGAAATCAACAAGCCGGATTCCGGACTCGTTAACTTCAGCAACTCTCCAACCTTCAACGTCGACTACTACGATCCAACCGAACTGGAAACCGAAGTGTTGATTCTGCAGAGCGATCTTCTCGCCCTTCAGGTGGTAAAAGAACTGGGCCTGGATCGCCGGCCGGATTTCGGCGGCAACACGCCGCCTCTGCCCTCTGCGCTCGATCTTGCCCCCGATCCCCTGCAGACCGACCCTAGCCGAATCTCTGGCTTGCTCTCCAGTTTCCGGGGCAATCTCAGGGTCGCGCTCACTCCTAACACTCACATCATCAAGGTGTCGTTCCGCAATCCTGACAAGGATTTGACGGCCCACGTGGTCAACACCCTGATGAGCACCTATACCGAAAACAACTTCAAGTCGCGCTTCGACTCGACCATGCAGGCCTCCGACTGGCTTTCAAAGCAGCTTGTGGACTTGCAGATGAAAGTGGAAACTTCGCAGGAAAAGCTGGTGCGCTACCAGAAAGAGCACGAAATTCTGGGCATCGACGAAAAGCAGAACATCACGACCCAGAAACTTGACGAATTGAACAAGGCGCTGACCGCTGCGGAATCCATGCGCATGGACAAGGAATCGGTGTACCGCCTGGTGCAATCGGGCGACCCCGACACCATCGCGTCCTCCGCGAGCCTTCTCGATGCAGCCGGGAGTGGGACGCAGTCCGGTTCGGGATTGCTCGAGAGTCTTCGCACCAAGGAAGCCGATGTGAAGATCCAGGCGGCCGAACTGAGCACGCAGTTCGGACCGTCGTACCCCAAGGTGGCGCAGCTCAATACTCAACTCAAAGAAATTGACGCGCAAATTCTCGGGGAAACCAGGAAGGTCGCAGGCAAAATCCGCGGACAATATATGGCGGCCCTGCAGCGCGAAAACATGCTGCACGACGCTCTCGAAAAACAGAAGCAGGAGGCCAACAAGCTCAACGAGAGCGCCATCCAGTACAGCATCTTGAAGCGGGATCTCGAAACTTATCGCACCCTGTATGAAGGGCTGATGCAGAAGATGAAAGAGGCCGGCGTCTCGGCCGGACTCAAATCCAACAACTTCCGCATCGTGGACGTCGCCCGCGTCCCCATGGTTCCCATCGAGCCAAATATTCCGAGGAATCTCGCTTTTGCATTCATGTTGGGCTTGACCTCCGGCGTAGGACTTGCCTTCTTGCTGGAGGGATTGGACAACACAGTCCGCACCACCGAGCAAGCACAAATGATTTCCGGCCTTCCGCCGCTCGGCATGATTCCCCTGGGTTCGCGAACGGCGCGCGAAGGGTCGAACGCAAAGCGGTTGGTAATCGCCACGTCCAAGGAAGCAGTGGAACTAGTCACGCAGGTCAGACCGCAATCGCAGATGGCAGAATCCTACCGCGCGCTGCGTACTTCGCTGCTGCTCTCAAATCTGGGAGCGCCACCGAAAGTGATCATGATCACCAGCGCTCTTCCGCAGGAAGGAAAAACGACCACCAGCATCAACTGCGCTGTGGTGCTGGCTCAGAAAGGTATTCGAGTTCTGCTGATCGATGCCGACCTCAGGCGGCCGAGTATCCATAAGACGCTGGGCATGGGCCCCCGCAGCGGACTCAGCAATGTCCTGACCGGAAGCGCCACGCTGCAACAGACCATCACGCGATCTAACATCCTGCCCAACTTATCGATATTGCCCGCGGGAACGCCTCCGCCGAATCCCGCCGAACTGCTCGCCTCCCAAAATATGCGCGAGGTATTGGAGGAACTGCGCGGTCAGTACGATCACATCGTGGTAGACACACCTCCTACTCTTTCTGTGACCGATGCCGTTGTGCTGTCGCCACGCGCCGATGCCATCGTCCTGGTCATCCGCTCCGGACAAACCACCAAGCAGGCGCTCCGCCGCTCTCGCGACATCCTCATGCAAGTCAACGCGAAAGTTTCCGGCGTGCTCTTGAATGCAGTCGATTTGAGTTCGCCCGATTACTACTACTATTACGAATACCAGGGAAAATATTCACGCTACTATCGCGACGACGAGTCGCACAGCAATGACGACGAGGACTCTGACACCGAGGACTCCGCTGAGGCATCGCACAATACCGCGTAGAAAATATCTGCGGGTTCGTAGTTGCGCTTCCAGTTCGACGTATGGAAATCATTCTCAATTCTCCTTCGCGGAAAAGACTCGCCATCGGCGCAGCAGTGGTGCTTTGCCTCATCTATCTTCTCTTCGCCGGCAGGCTCTTTGTTGCGTCTTTATTGGCGGATAGTCCACAACTCTCAAATCTCGAGCGCGCGGCTCGTCTCGACTCCACGAATGCCGACTATCGCAATCATGTAGGGCGCTACTACGCTCTTGTAGCCCGCGACCCCGCCGCCGCCATCGAACCCTACCGAGCAGCGGTGCAACTTGATCCGCGTTCCGCGCGCTACTGGTTCGACCTGGCCTCGGCCTATCAGGTACTGGGTGACGTTTCGAATCAAACTTTGGCGTTGGAAAGCGCCATTGAAGCCGATCCCACCACGCCCGACGTCGCCTGGGAAGCTGCCAACTTCTTTCTCGTGCAAGGCGATGATGAAAAAGCCCTGCGGGAATTCCACGTGGTTTTGGAGAGCGAGCCCTCCATGGCCAACCTCGCAATCCAATTCTGCTGGCGCATTAATCCAGATGTCGACATGCTTTTGCGCGACGTCGTTCCCACCCAGTCTCCGGCCTATATCGCGTTCCTCGAACTCCTCATGACCAAACAGGAGACCGCGGCCGCCGCCAAGGTCTGGAACAAGCTCATTGCCACTTCGCCAACATCGCAGCCCTTCGAACTCCGCTATGTCTACGCATATCTTCAATATCTCCTCGACCATAAAGATGTAGATCAAGCCCGCGTGGTGTGGCAGCAGGCCGCGCCGCGCTTCGGTCTCTCGTCCTACTTGCCCACCAGGAATAATCTGATCGTCAACGGCGATTTCCGGCTGGATGTTCTCAATGGCGGATTCGACTGGCGATACGACAAACAGCAGAGCGTCACGTTAACTCTGGATCCCAGCGATTTTCACGGCGGCCATCGTTCGCTGCTGATCACCTTCGACGGACCTGGAGTCACTGATGCCGGCATTCGTCAATTCATTGCCGTGCAGCCCGACACTGCCTACCAGTTTTCTGCCTACTATAAAAATGGAGAAATCGAGGGCGCCGGCGGTCCGCATTTCACCATTCAGGACGCGTACAGCCGGGCCGTTCTCTACGACAGTGATGAACTGAAAGAGGCAGGATTCTGGAAATCTGCCACGGGAGAATTTACTACGCCCGACGATTGCAGACTGCTGATACTACACATCCGTCGATTGCCGGAAGGAAGTCCCATCCGTGGTAAGCTCTGGGTCGACGATTTCCGCCTCGTGGTCAAACGGGACTAAAACATCGAATTTGATTCAATCTCATGAGCCCAACCAGCGCCTCCACTAACCATCGCGACGAACTCGCGGCCCGAGCCGGAACTGCCCTGCTGTACGGGATTTTCGGCCTGCTCCTGTTTGGCCCGGTCGCATTCGGCGCGGTCGAACCCTGGTCCATCTTTGTAGTGGAGGCTGGTTCTGCTGCCTTGTTTCTCGTGTGGATCGCGAAGCAGGTTTTGGAAGGAGAAATAAGAATCCGCTGGAATCCTCTATTTCTTCCGACGGCTGTCTTCGGCCTGCTCATAGTCTCGCAGCTGGTCTTTCATCGCAGCGCGTATCCGCACGACACCGTGTCTCTGGCGCTTTTATATTTTTCCTATGCCATCCTGTGCTTCCTCGCAGCACAAGCGCTGCTGAAAAGCTCCCAGGCTCGCACCCTCGCACTTATTTTTTCGTTATATGGAGCCGTCCTCGCCAGCTTCGCGTTGATTCAGGGAATTTCCTCCAACGGCAAACTCTACTGGCTGCGTCAGCCCCGCATGGGAGGCTGGATTTATGGTCCCTACGTAAACCACAACCACTACGCGGGCCTGATGGAGATGCTGATTCCCATTCCGCTGGTGCTGTCGCTGACCAAACTGGCATCCAGCAAGACTCGCGCCGCGGCAGCTGCCGTAGCGGCGGTGATGGTCGGCACAATCTTTCTTTCGGGATCGCGCGGCGGCATGCTCGCGATTATCGCTGAACTGGTCATCCTGGCGATTCTACTCATCAAGCAGAAACAGGGTCTCGGCACCGCCATAGGCGTGGGAGTATTCCTGATCATTGTTGTTGGACTATTGACCTGGCTTGGCGGCGCCGAACTTTTCCGGCGGACTGTGGGCGCGACACATGCCGAGATCACCAGCGATATCCGCCATAACATCAACCGCGATGGTTTGAAAATGTTCCTGAAGAAACCTGTGCTGGGCTGGGGTCTCGGAACATTTCCCGTTGTCTATCCGCAATTCCGAACTTTCTACACAAATTTCTTCGTCAACGAAGCGCACAACGATTATTTGCAACTGCTAGTGGAAATGGGTTTGCTCGGATTCGGAACCATGCTGTGGTTTCTGGTAACGCTCTACAAACGGGCTATTAAGAAGATAGGTCACTGGACCAGCGACATCAGCGGAGCGGTCACTCTCGCGTGCATGCTCGGCCTGAGCGGCATCCTCGTCCACAGCGCGGTCGATTTCAACCTGCAGATTCCAGCCAATGCCGCCCTGTTCTATGTCTTCTGCACCGTCGCCGCGTCGGATCCTTTCCTCCAGCGCGCTCGCAAACGCCGCGTAGCGAGACCCAAACCTCCTGAGGAGATCCTGACTTCATCGCAGGAACTGCAACAACCCGCGACAAATTTCTAGACCATCACAGATCGCATTCATCGCTCCATCGCCAATTGTCATTCCGTCTGGTCGAACGGTCGTTCCGCCCCACTGCCAATTGTCATCCCGTCATTCCAATTGTCATCCCGAGCGAAGCGAGGGATCTTGGTTTCTGTGCGCGGCGGCAATACTGATGGCGCCGGCAAGAACCAAGATCCCTCGCTTTCGCTCGGGATGACAAACGTGATTGGGCTCCAGCCGTAATGATGTCGGGTCCACCGTGCCAGCACCAAACTAACCAACAACCCACTCTCGCGGCGCGTTGTTCGCGCATGCTACGCTCATTCTGCTCAGCATTCTCGCTCCGCTTATTGTGGCCGTTGAGACCAACAATTTCCGCAGGCTGTTGCGCACCGTAGAAGCTCTCTCCGAACTGGGGCCGGAGCTCACGGCGGAGCGCGAATTTTCCGACACCGCGCTCCGCATGCTCACGGCGGTTATGGAAGCTGCGGGCGCGCGTGAGGGCGCGCTTTTCATTTTCAACGACAAGCCCACCATGTTGACTTCGGTCGCAGCCGAGGGCTTCGCCATGCTGCCCGAGCCTGCATTCATTCCACTGCTGCCCAAGCACGCGCATGCGCTCACCGCTGCTCGCGCGCCGATCGTGCTGAACGCTTCTACGTATTCGATCTTCCTCAGCTCCAACGGCAACGTGGCCCCTGAACTTTTCAAATGCCTGGCGCCGTTGAAGGCCGCCGGCAAGCTGGCGGGCGTTGTGGCGCTAGGACGCCGGCCCGGCGACGCGCCTTATGAAGACGCCGAACTCGACGCCATGGACTTATTGTGCAACTACATTGGCCTCGCGGTGCAGAACCACGCGCTCACTCAGACGCTGGCGCAGCGCGTGACTGAAAATTTAAAGCTGATGGCTTCACTGCACGGCTTCTATGACACTGCGCTCGAAGCGTTCGCCACCGCGATTGATGTGAAGCACGTAAACATTCACGGCCACTCGCTGCGCGTGGGTCGCTATGCCGCTGCAATCGGCGAAGCCATGGGCGTCGATGCCGGCGAAGTCGCTGCGCTGCGCAGCGCCGGATATCTGCACGACATTGGAAAAGTCGCGGTCGACCGCCGCCTCTTCAGCAAGCCGGGAGCGCTGAATCCCGACGAGTTTCGCGAGATGGCGGACCACACCGTGGTCGGCCATCAGATTGTGAGCAGCGTGCAGTTTCCGTGGCCAAAGATTCACGAGGCGGTGCGCTGGCATCACGAGCGCAGCGACGGCTCCGGTTATCCTGACGCTATCGGGGGCGACGATTTGCCTCTGCCCGTGCGCATCATGGCGCTGGCCGATACTTTCGACGCTATGACCAGCGTGCGTCCTTATCGCGAATCGCTTTCGCTGGGAAGCGCGCTGAGCGACCTGGTCCGCATGGCTCCGCAAAAATACGATCCCAACGTCGTGCATGCATTGCTGGTGCAGGTGCGGCGCGATGCCGTGGGCAGCAATCGCACTCCGCTGGTTTCCGATCATATGACGGTCAATCTTGGCCCGGCCGACGTGGACCAGTTAGCCGCGACCCTGCAGCACAAGGTTTCCCGCGGCAAGATGTACTTAACGTAGTCGGCTTCTAGCTCTTAGCTTCTAGCTCCTAAGTCCTTTAAAACCCGCTGTCTTTAGTAATCACGGGCAGCAACCTTTTCCTTCCCTTCGGGTTGATAATAAGGAGAGTCCGTCGTCTTCCCTGGGAGTCCTCATGCGTTTGGGCCGCGCGAAGTTCGTCATCCTTCTCGTCTGCTTCAGCCTGGCGTGTACCGTTTCGCAGGTGCTGGCTGGAAAAAAAGACAAGGAGAATACGGCGTCGAGCCCGAACGACACTGCTCAGAGACGCGCCCTGCACGCTCTCAATCGACTCACCTTCGGTCCGCGCCCCGGTGATGTGCAGCAGGTTATGGCGATGGGCGTCGACCAGTGGATTGACTTTCAGTTGCATCCCAAAAAGATCGATGACAGCGCGCTCGATGCCCGTCTGGAGCCGCTCCGCACGTTGCGCATGAGCGCGAAAGAAATTGCCGAAGACTTCCCCGACGGCCAGGCGATCAATCAGGTGCGGAACGGCAAGCGCGGTATGCCGTCGGACCCCGCGCGGCGCGCGGTTTATCAGGTGCAACTCGCGCGGCAGGAAGAGAAAAGGGAAAAGAAAGAAGAGGCTGTCAAGAACGCGGCCGCTGCTGCCGCGCCAGAAAAAATCAGCAGTGCGCCCGCTGCCAAATCAGCGATGGCGACAAACGCCGCGTCAGACGGCGCCGGCACCGCGGATGGTTCCGCAGCGGGTGCCGCGATGAACAGTACTCCAATGAGCGGGGCAGCAAACGGAGCAACGGCAACAACCGATTCCATGACTTCCAGCGCAGCCAACGACGCAACCGTAGCTCCCGCACCGAAGCCGGCGAAGCTGACGCGCGAAGAAAAACAGCAGGCGCGCCTGCACGAGCAGCAACTTTACGCCGACCTCGAACTCCAGCAACTTCCCAGCCTTCCGCCCGACGAGCGTTTCAAGAAAATTCTCAATATGCCGATCGACGCGCAGGTTGCGGTTGCCGACTCTCTGCGCGGAGGCAAAGCTCCCGCACTGCTCGAAGGCCTGAACCCAAAGCAAAAAGAAACCCTGCTCGCCATGAATAACCCTGTGGGCGTGGTCACAGGCGAACTGGCACAGGCGAAACTTCTGCGCGCCATCTACAGCCAGCGCCAGTTTGAAGAGGTGATGACCGATTTCTGGTTCAACCACTTCAACGTATTTGTAGACAAGGGACTCGACCGCCTGATGCTGACCAGCTACGAGCGCGACGTGATTCGCGCGCATGCCCTCGGCAAGTTCGAGGACCTGCTTGTGGCCACGGCGAAAAGTCCCGCGATGTTGTATTACCTGGATAACTGGCTGAGTGTCGGCCCGTTTTCCGCAAAGGCTTTGGGAATTCCCGAGCACCCCAGTCCCTACGTGCGCTATCAAATCGTTAAGCCAAAGGCTGGCAAGAGTACTCCCGGCCTTAATGAAAATTACGGTCGCGAGTTGCTCGAGTTGCATACGCTCAGCGTGAACGGCGGCTACACCCAGCGCGATGTCACCGAGGTCGCCAAAGTTTTTTCGGGATGGACCATCGACGACCCGGCCCACGGGGGCAGCTTCAAATTCGATCTGCGCATGCACGAACCCGGGCCGAAATATGTTTTGGGACACAAGATCAAGCCCAAGGGCGAAGACGAGGGGCTAGAAGTGTTGCACAGGCTGGCCACAAGCCCGCAGACGGCGCATTTTATTTCGCTGAAGCTGGCGGAGCGATTCGTTTCGGACGATCCTCCGCCGGCTCTCGTCGATAGCATGGCGAAAACTTTCTTGAAGAAGAAAGGCGACATCCGCGAAGTGCTCGACACGTTATTTCATGCGCCCGAGTTCTGGGACGACGCAACCTACCGCGCGAAAGTAAAAACACCTCTCGAATTTGTCGCTTCCGCTGTTCGGGCCACCGGCGCGGAGATTGACGATGCTGTACCACTGACCCGGCAACTCAACAACATGGGCATGCCGCTGTACGGCGCGCAGCCTCCGACGGGATATTCCATGAAGGCGGATACGTGGGTGAGCACTTCGGCGCTGCTCAATCGCATGAATTTTGCACTGGCATTGACGAACGGCAAGATCAAAGGCGTGAAAACGGATGCGGCGCAACTCACGGGAAGCAGCGCCGATCCACCGGATGCGAACCTGACGTTAGCGACGCTCGAGACCAGCCTGATCGCAGGCGGAGTATCGCAGCAGACGCACAATTCAATCACGGCCCAGATTGAAGCAGCAAGGATCGAGGCGGCAAAAAAGAGCGGAACGCCACCGAAGCAAGATAATAAGGGCAAGCCTGGAGATTCACAGCGTTCTCCAGATGCAAATACAATGTCCGGACTGCTGTTGGGTTCGCCGGAGTTTCAGAGGAGATGAAGCTATTAGCCGTTAGCTTTTAGCTCTTAGCTTGAACCCCAAGGTTTCCGTTGGGTTCGGACTAGAGCTAAGAGCTAAAGGCTAAGAGCTAGGAGCTGTTCATGTCCATCACACGTCGCGTTTTTCTTCGTAACAGCGCGCTCGCCGTTGTCGGCACGGCGGCGGTACCAAGCTTTCTGGCTCGCGCGGCCATGGGCGCGGCTGAGCCGGGCGTGCGCCCCAAGCGGCTGGTCGTGATCTTTCAGCGCGGCGCGGCCGACGGATTGAACATCGTGGTGCCTCACGGCGAGCAACAGTATTACGCCATGCGGCCCACAATTAATATTCCGCGCAAGGCTGTGCTCGATCTCGATGGATTTTTCGGCCTGCATCCTTCACTCGCATCGTTCCAGCCACTTTGGCAGCAGCGACATCTCGCGATTGTGCATGCTGCCGGATCGCCCGACGCCACGCGCTCGCATTTCGATGCGCAGGATTTTATGGAGGCAGGCACGCCGGGCGTGAAGTCCACTGAAGATGGATGGCTCAACCGCTCGCTGCACAACCTGCCGATTCAACAGCAGAAATCGGCATTCCAGGCCATTGCCATGGGCCCATCGATTCCGCGAATCTTGAGTGGAATCGAGCCCTCTATCGCAATGAACAACATCAACGACTTCTCAGTCGGCGGCAAGAGCGCGAAGCCTTCGCCGGCCGCGAGCGCGTTCGAGGCCATGTACAACAACTCCGTCGACGCCGTGCTGCACGGCACGGGCGAAGAAACTTTCGACGCGGTGAAGATGTTGAAGGCTGCGGACCCATCAAAGTACAAACCTGCGGCGGGCGCCGATTATCCCAAGGGGCGCTTCGGCGACAGCCTGCGCCAGCTTGCTCAACTCATCAAGGCAAACCTCGGCGTGCAGGTTGCGTTTGCCGATATCGGCGGATGGGACCATCATGTCAACGAAGGCGCAACCGAAGGCCAGATCGCAAATGTGCTGCGAGAGTTCTCGCAATCGATCGCCGCCTTCTGGACCGACCTTGGAGATCTCGGCGAGGACACGGTGGTTGTGACCATGTCCGAATTCGGCCGCACCGCGCGCGAAAACGGCAACCGCGGCACCGATCACGGCCACGCCAATGTAATGTTCGTTCTAGGAGGCACGGTAAAAGGCGGCAAAGTTTACGGGCGCTGGCCCGGCCTCGCTCAATCGCAGCTTTACGAAGGCCGCGATCTGGCGTTGACTACAGATTTCCGGCAGGTCGTCGGCGAAGCAGTTACGCGGCACATGGGGAATAAGAATCTGAACCAAGTATTTCCGGCATACGACAATCAGCCGGAGAAATTCTTGCGGATCATCACGTAACTTCTGTTCCCTCTCAATCGGCGTCGGCCCAGACTGATCCCACCTTCGACAAAGACGTCAAGGACGGACCTCCGCCCTTCTGCCGAAACGCTTGAGCGCGACACCAAGACCAATCGCAAGTATGAGGATGAATAACCGTATCGAAATGCCCAAGGGCCCGTGCCTCAGCCAGAGCCAACGACCCCAATCCGCAATTGCGCGACGGTAAGCGCCCTTGCGCGCACAGGCAATGCTCCGATCGCGGTATCCGAGAGCGAACTTCGGATTGATAAGCAGTGCCTGATCGTAGTCTTGGATCGCTCGATCAAAATCGCCTTCCTGCGAGTAGGCCAAGCCACGATTGTAAAAAGCGGCGAAGTTATGTGGATTCAGCCTTAGGGCTTGGCTGTAATCCTGAATTGCATTCTCGAAATCGCCCCCTTGCCTGTATGCCAGCCCACGTTGATAAAAAGAGTCAGCGTCACTCGGTTTTAGTCGCAACGCATGGCTGTAGTCTTCAATCGCGCGAGTATGGTCGCCCTTGGACTCATAGGCGAGCCCGCGATCATAAAAGGCATCAGCAGAGTTAGGTTTCAGGCTCAGGGCCTGATCGTAATCCTGGATCGCGCGGTCATGAGATCCTTCAGCCCAGTAGACCAAGCCACGGCCAACCAAGGCGATGTCATCGAGGGGCCTGAGCCGCAGCGCCTGATCGTAGTTCTCGCCAGCACGGTCGTAGTCGCCCTTATGCCAGTACGCGAGGCCGAGACCGTCGAATACATTAGGGTCACCGGGCTTTAACCTCGCTGCCTGAGTGTAGTCCTGTATCGCACGGTCATAATCACGTTTGTGCGCATACGCCCGACCTCGACTGTAAAACGCCTCAGCTTTGTTAAGCGCGTCGTCTGTCATGGTGCCAGCCCCGATGAGTTCCGAGCACGCAGTTATAGCCTGCGCGGGATCGCCGCCCTTGCACTGCCCCCATTTCTCCTGCTGCATCCGGTTCTCCGGAGGCGCCTGGCCGGAAAGAAAGTTGGAAGCGGCAGTTAGTGCCATGAAAACCCACAGAAGTCTCAGGACAGCGCGGTTCATGATCAGCGCAGAACCTCGTAGGTCTGGCCGGCTCCGGTCAGCCACGATATGGAACTCGAGGGCCGGCACGCACTGTTCAGAGCCGCGCGAATTAAGTTTCAACCAGCACATCGCCGTCTTCAATCTTCAGCGGATACACTGCGACCTTCGCGCTTGGATTCTGCACGGCCTCGCCGGTCTTTAGGTCCCATGCCCAACCATGCCACGGGCAGACTACTTTGCCGCGTTCGATCATTCCCTGCCCCAGAGGGCCGCCGCGATGCGGGCAGACGTTGTCCATCGCGCTGTAGACGCCGTTCACGTTCGCCACGCAGATAGTCTTCGCGCCGCAGGGAAATTCTTTGGCCTCGTCGATGGGCGGGAGATCGGATTCGGTGGTGAGCTTGGTGAAGTTCGGCATAGTGAGATTTTGATTGTACCGGAAGAAAAGGCGCCGCGCTTTTGTGCTCGGAACCGCCGAATCGAATGTTTGCAATAGCTTGCAGATATTATCAACGAGTTGCGGACTTTTTCAACGCCTTACACGGAATTTCGCATTAGAAGCGATTTAAGCCCCGACTGACTCGCGGATGACCTTGCACTCATCCAAAGTACTCGGATGCGATCTGGGGCCGATTCTGTGCGTTTGCGTGGCATTCCGAGAACGGCTCCAATCCCGCAACCCCCTGGTCGAATAGCTGGCCCACCTGTTCTCAACAACTTACAAAGGCCGCGCTGAAAAGAAAGGACTTCCAGCGGGGAGACATTTTCTCGTGGAATAATTTAGTCAACAGCTTAGAGATAAGCTGTTGAAACGACGGAGGGAAGCGCGCATGAGGAAGTTGTAGCGTCCTCACATAGCTGGTTCAACTGATAGCTGACAGCTTACAGCTACTTCGGCTGCAACGTCTGCGCGATCATGACCTGGCGCTTGAAGTTCTCCAGCATGTTGGGATCGAGGCGCACTTCAGTTGGTCTCTTCGCCAGCGTCATGGTATCGATTTTGTCCTGCAGTTTGAGCAGCGCGTAGAAAAGATTTTCGGGACGCGGCGGGCAGCCGGTGACGTAAACATCCGTGGGCACGATTTTGTCGACGCCCTGCAACACCGCGTAAGTATTGAACGGACCACCGACCGATGAGCACGCGCCCATCGAGATCACCCACTTCGGGTCGGGCATCTGATCATAGATGCGCTTCACCACGGGAGCCATCTTCAAGGTCACGGTGCCGGCAACGATCATCAGATCGCTCTGCCGAGGGCTGGGACGAAATACTTCCGAGCCGAAGCGCGCAATATCGAAGCGCGCGGTCGACGACGCGATCATCTCGATCGCGCAGCATGCCAGACCAAATGTCATCGGCCACACAGCAGACTTCCGCGCCCAGTTGAAGACGTAGTCCACCGTGCTGATCATGAAATTCTTTTCGAATTTGTTTTGCAGCCAGCCCATGGGGTTCCCTCAGTCCGCACCATTATAGGACAGATGCGTTGGAAAGGCAGTTGGGGTTTGGCCACCGGCCGCCATAAATCTTTAACACGGAGGGCACAGGGTTACACGGGGTAGAACTTGTGGGGCCAGCTTGTGGGACCAGAGCCGCAATGTTTGCGAGGGATCTCAAGGATCAAGGCGCGCTTGCCCCTCGGCTCCCGCTCAGCTACAAATAGATTATCCATGGATTCACGACCCGCCGTGGCCGCCGGCCGCGAACGCGCACTTCCTGTGCTCGCCAGTACGTGGCTTCACATCCGCACCGCGCAGTTTTGGATGGTGGCCATCGCCCTGTTCCTTCGCGTGGGCTGGATCATCGCCGGACACACCTACAAATTCAAAGCGACGGACAACAACTTTGCGTTCGGCTGGGAGATGGGACGCATCGGCGCGGCCATCGCCTCTGGGCACGGCTTCAGCAATGCCTTTGGCGCGCCGACGGGGCCGACCGCGTGGGAGCCTCCGCTGTATCCATATTTAACCGCGGGTGTGTTTCAGATCTTCGGAATCTATTCGCGAGCGTCGGCGTTCGTGTTGCTATCGATCAACAGCTTTTTCTCGGCTCTGACTTGCATTCCGATTTTTCTGATTGCGCGAAGAATGTTTTCCGAGAAGGTTGCCGTCGGCTCGGCCTGGACGTGGGCTCTTCTGCCCTACGCGATGACTTGGTGCACGCGCTGGGTCTGGGAAACCAGTCTGTCGGCGCTGCTGCTGGCCGTAATCTTTTGGCTGGCGCTCACCATGGAAGACCGCGACGGACTGCGTCCCTGGCTGGAGTTCGGCCTGCTCTGGGGGATCGCTGCGCTGACCAGCACCGTGCTGATTTCGTTTCTGCCGGCCTCAGGATTGTGGGCCTGGTATCACTGCGCGAAGCGCCGCAAGCCGTCTTTGTCGTTGGCCGGCGTTGTGCTGGCGTCTGTCGTTTTTCTAGCGTGCATCACGCCGTGGCTCGTGCGGAACTATGAAACTTTCGGCAAGTTTATTTTCATGCGCGATAATTTTGGCGCGGAGCTGCGCCTTGGCAACGGCAATGGCGCCGACGGAACGTGGATGCAGTATTTGCATCCCACGCAAGATCTCTATGCCATGCGCCAATATGTTTCGATGGGCGAACTGGCGTACGTGGCGATGTGCCAGCGCCAGGCTGTGACTTATATCAAGGCCGACTACTCGCGTTTTGCCGTGCTGTGCGTGAAACGCTTTGTCTACTTTTGGGCGGGACCGCCACGGCTGGCACAAATCTGGTGGCTGTCGCAGACGAAGAATTCGCTGTTCCTCGCTTCATCCGTGCTCGCGTTCTGGGGACTGGGCCGCGCTTTACTCCGACGCAAACCTGGCGCCTGGCTGCTGTTCTGGCTGATCCTGATCTATCCCGCGATTTACTACGTGGTCTATCCCGGACAGCGTTACCGGCATCCGATTGAGCCGGAGATGACAATCCTCGGAATCTATTTGCTCACCGAAGCCGGCAAGAAGAACGAGCAAGACAACGCATCCGCGAAACCTGATTGAGAACGCTTCGCTACTCAGTGGGACGCGATATCGACCGTATCGACCGCGGTCTTCAGCTGAAACCGGCTTGAACGCAGACACGAAGAGTAGCCCGCAGGTTTCGTCGCGTCAGACTCGGGACTTAAGCGTGCCACGCGATAGGTTCGCAGCGTGTAACATATCGCGTCATTCTGCTCCAGCGTGAGAATGTGCTGCACGCTCGATTCCAGAGCGCGCGTCTCAGGCGAACGCGTCTCAGGCGAGTCTTTCTTGCTCTCGGACGCAGCCGATGAAGAATCATGGGTCTTGTCTGACGGGGACTGCGCCGCAACGGTCGCAACGCAGAGCAAAATCAACAGCGAGAGAACCAGCAGCCGTCGAACGCTCATAGAATCCTCCATTTCAGCGAATTATAGCCCCGGTATGCGGATTGAGCATAGGGCGAGCAGACGCTAAATCGAGGGAACATCGCGGAGGTATCCATCGTATATAGAAGCCTGGGGAGAAAAGCTGCTGGCGATTAAGCCCTCACCAATTTCGAATCGCTGCGTCTAACCCGTTGAAACGGAGGAAGCCTATGAATCGCAAACGTCAATTCCCCGCATGGTCCGGAGCCGTTTTGGGAACCATCTGTGCTCTGTTCGCGCTCGCCCTCGGAGCGCACGCCTCCGATCACCGCGCGTTCAGCGAAGAATTCCATCAGACTTACGCGCTCACGGCCGATGGCCGCGTCGAACTTGACAACATCAACGGCGACGTCCACATCTCCACGTGGGATCGGAACGAAGTGAAGGTGGATGCGGTGAAGTATGCCGACTCGAAGGAACGGCTCGATGAGGCGCGCATTGAAGTGGACGCGTCCAAAGAAAACGTTTCGATTCGCACCAAGTATCGCGACCACGACAATACTTTCAACTGGGGTTCGCACAACAATCCTCCGAGCGTGGAATATACGCTGACCGTGCCGCGCACAGCGCGCCTTGACGAAATCAAACTGATCAATGGCAAGCTCGATATCACCGGCGCTGCCGGAGAAGTGCATGCCTCGTGTATTAACGGCAGGCTGGAAGCGCACAATCTCTCAGGCCGCACGGAACTTTCCACCATCAACGGCCATCTGGACGCCAGGTTCGACCAGCTTTCCGGATCGCCGGTCGAACTGAACTCGGTGAATGGGTCGGTCGAGTTGACGATTCCTTCGGACTCGAAAGCGCAAATCGAGGCCAGCACCGTGTCGGGCGGAATCGATAACGATTTCGGACTGCACGTGAATCATCACAACTTCGTTGGCCACGACCTGCGTGGAGAGTTAGGAAGCGGCGGCCCGCAGATCAAACTGGAGGACGTGAACGGGCACATCTCGATCCACCACGCGTCGGACGGCCGCGCGCTGAGCCCGGCCAAGGATCTCAATCATGGAGATGATGACGACAAGATTTAGCTGAGACTCGCGGAGCCGGGGGCTTACCTCAGCGGCTAAAGCCGAGGCCTCTTTCACGACATACGGCACGACTGAAGTCGTGCCCTTCCCGATCTGTGCAAGCCCCAAGGACTTCCGCGACAGTCCATGACCGTGCGACTCAATGGCCGCGCGATTCAATAAATCGTATAGCCCGGCGCGGGCGTCCGCAGATCGGGCTTCGTAGCCATCAGCAGCAGCGCGCCCTCGCGCTTGAACGCCCGCAGATCGTCGAGGCTGTGAAATGACTTCGTCTTGTAATCATCGGGCGTGGGCGTGTCATCGGGAATGCGGCACGCCTCAACGTTCTCGAAGGCATGTTTCTTCAGCAGCTCGACATACTCCGCCTGTGATCGCACATGCACCGGGACTTTCAGCTTGTCGACCCACTGCAGCGAATACTGATTGTCTTTATACAGATTGATGAGGATGAATAATCTTCCTCGCGGCGCCATCACGCGAAACAGCTCCATCAGCGCGCGATCCTGGTCGGCATAGTAGTAGAACGACTCCACCGACAAAACTTTGTCGAAGAAGTTTTCTTCCCACGGAATCTGCTGCGCCGATCCCCAGACATAGAGCACGTTATCGAAATCTTTCGACGCGGCGCGAGCCTCGCGAATCATCTCATCGGCCACGTCGAGCCCAACCACCTGCCCAAATCCATCCGGCCCTTCGCCCACCAATCGCGCCAGCAGCCGCGTCGCCCATCCCGAGCCGCAGCCAAGGTCAAGTACGCGTTCGCCCGGACGCAGGTTCATCCGGCGAATCGTCTTCGCGGTAATGTCGAGATGGTGATTCTCCATCTTCGCGCCTTCGCCGGCAGCGGCCCAGCGATTGAATTCCTGCTGCAGCTTTTCATCGGGGGTGAGTGATTTTTCTGGCATGGTTAAGATTTTATCGTGTCCTCGAATGCCGTGGTCGCGGATAACGTATTTGCGGGCTCGTGCTATCAGAAACTGTCAGAGCACCCAGCCCAGATCTTTCACTTCATCGGCCTGCTGATCCAATGGTCGGTAAAAGTCGAGTGTTGGATGGAAGACTCGACTTTCGGCATGTGGCAGGTTGTACAGTTCTTCGTGCTTACGGGGCAGGTCGCCCCTAGGTGAGCAGAATTTGGATGATCAGAATTTGGATGATCAGAATTTGGATGATCAGAATTTGGATGATCAGGGTCTCGGTGATCGGCGGTTGCTTTCGCGCTGGCCTGAGTGACGTGACATTGCAGACAGCGAGAATCGTAGGCTGCAGCATCATGCTCCAGAGGCTGATGCGGATCGTGGCAGGCAACGCAGGTGAGTCGAGCGTCGGGCTTGCTGGTCCAGCATTTGCTGTTTTCGAGGCGGTAAGCCGCGAAGCGAAGGTTCAACGAGCTGAGTCCAATGTTCGTTACAACATCTTCCCAGGTGCGGTGGCACGCGCCGCAGAAATCCACCGAATCGACTGGATTCAATCGACTGGGATTCATGATCAGCTGCGCGCCCTCTTCGTGCTGTCCTAAATTCATAGCGGCTACGTGACTGGAGCCCGGTCCGTGGCAGGCTTCGCAGGTCACGCCCGGCACTGCGTCTTTTGCATCGAGCTGATTGTTGATCACCGAAGCGGTGGTGTGACAGGCAAAACAGGCGCGGGTCTCGGCCGGCGGCATGCGGCGTCCAGCGGCCTCTTCAAGGTTGCGTGGCAAGCCGGGAGATTGTCCCGGAGTGATGTTCAGATCCTGCGTAGACGAAAAAAAAGTTAGATGGCTTTCGTAGTAGCTGCCGTTTTTTTCGTAGACATAAGTTTGCCCGAGGTGACCCACGCCAAATGCCCACTGCAATTCCGTGGAGAGCGGCGCCGCGCCACCGCCAGCCGTGACCGTTAGAACACTCTTCGCGCCTTTGGTTACGATTTCTTCACGGTAGGAACCAATGCGAAACGAGAGATGGTCATGCTGGCGAAGTATCTCCGCGTCGGCAGCGGGAACGGCGGCGCGGGCCATGGCATGTTTTTGCTGACTCGCAACCTTGGACGCATGACATTTCGCGCACGCTGCTGTGCCCACGTAACTGCCTCGCGCGGCGTCCCCTTTGGTGGGCCACCAGCCCGGCGACTGAACACGGGATGCCGTGAGCATCGACATGCTCGCGGGAGCAGAACTCTGAGCGAAGGAAGCAGTGCTTAAGGCGCAAATCACGAGAGCGAAAACGAGTCGCAGGGCAATCGCGGCCAGCGGTTTCAATGCCGAGAGATAACCTGCGGGAAAGATGCGGTCCTGAGGATTCTTTAGATACCACTTAGGATCGTGTTGCTCGTTCTTGATCTTCAACGCGTTTCCCGTCCGAGGTTCTGATAGCCTTTAAGAAGTCTATTACGTCCGTGAAATGAATGCGCGATGGTTGTCGCTAAGGACTGAAGTGGAACGAAGAGCTACTTATCCCTTAAATCTTCCCCTTTCGATCAAGAAGGCGGCGCAGCGTTTGGCGCAAGAGGACGGAGTGTCCCTGAATCAATGGATTGCCTCCGCCGTAGCAGAAAAAGTTGGAGTAGTAGAAACTGCCGCGGAGTTTTTCAAGAAACGCGCGGGCAAGAGAACTGGAGACCGGCTAATCGATTTTCTTCGTAGCGCACCTAATGTGTCCCCTGAACCTGATGACATGCGGTGACCTAGTGGGAGAGCCGCTTAGGGGGGCGGACGGCTCTGCGAAGCCGTCGGATGACTTGTGTGCTAAAGTTTCCTCCTCATGGCGACGCGCCCGCAGAATCCCGCGCCAGCACCCGGCCCCGGCTCGCTCTATTGTCCAAAATGCGCTAAAGAGGTCACTGATCCGCTGATCTGTGGAGATTGTTCGTCAGTCATCTGCCGACGGTGCGGAACGCCGCTCGAATCTTCCGACGAACTCGGAATCGGATAATGAACCCAATATCCGTCACCACCAACACCAAAGGCTCTGCCGAAAGCCGGAAGCCGGAAGCCGCTTCTCCCACACTGGTGCGCGGCCTCGGCCTGCTTGATTCTGTACTTCTGCTCGTGGGCGGCATCATTGGTTCGTCGATTTTTCTTACGGCCAAAGACATTGCTGCGGCACTGCCGCATCCGGTGCTGTTTCTGTTGGTCTGGTTTATCGGCGGCGGGATTTCGCTGTGCGCCTGCTTCGCATTCGCCGAGCTGGGTTCAATGTTCCCCGATTCCGGTGGCCAGTACGTCTATTTGCGCGAAGCCTACGGCGACCTCACCGCATTTCTTTACGGATGGATGCTGTTCAGCGTGGGCAACGGCGGTTCGATCGCCGCGCTGGCCGTAGGTACGGCCGCGTATGTCGGGGCCTTGATCCCCAGAATTTCGCAAGAACATCTTGTGCTTTCGCTCGCGGGCATCGTGGTAACTCGCGCTCACATCGTGGCCTTAATTCTGATTGCGGTTGTAACCGCGGTCAACGTTTTCGGTTTGCGGCCGGGCGCGATTCTTCAGAACATCGCCACCTGGGCCAAGTTCGTGGCCATGGCTGCTTTCGTGATACTCGGCTTCGCCATCGGCAAGGGCGACTGGCACCACTTCACCTCGCCCCACGGGATGCTGGCCGGAATCACCGCGAGTATGGGCTTCTCGCAGCTACTCTCCGCATTCGGAGTCGCTCTGATCGCGGTCTTCTGGGCGTATGACGGATGGGTTTACATCACCTGGGTGGCCGGAGAAGTAAAAGAACCACGCCGCAATGTGCCGCTCGCGATGGTATTCGGAGTTTTGATCGTCGGCGTGGTTTATGTCGCGATGAATATGACATATTTATATGCGCTGCCGCTCAATGAAGTGGCACAGCATGAAACCATCGCGCAAGCGGCGGCCACGGCGCTTTTCTCGCCCGCAGCCGCCACATGGCTCTCGGCGCTCATCGCAGTGTCTGTGTTCGGCGCGCTGGCCTGCGCCATCCTCAGCTGCGCGCGCGTGTACTACGCGATGGCGCTCGACGGTGCTTTCTTCCCACAGATGGCGAGGGTTCATCCCAAGTATCGAACTCCGGCTGTGGCGCTGATTGGTCAGAGCGCATGGGCCGCGGTTCTCACCCTGAGCGGCCGCTACGATCAGCTTTATACTTATGTGATTTTCGGCATGGTCCTGTTCTACACGCTGACGGTGATTGGAATGTTTCTGCTGCGCTGGAAGCGCCCCGAGATTCCGCGCCCCTATCGCTGCACGGGATATCCGTGGCTGCCAGCGCTTTACATTCTGGTGGGCACGGCGTGGACTCTCAATACAATCATCACGCGCCCCATCGAAGCCTTCTGGGGGACTGCGATCGTGCTGGTCGGCGTTCCGGGATATCTATACTGGAAGCGAAGCAGCCGGAAGGCTGACGCAGTGGAGTAAGACATGTTCGAACGCTACACGGAGAAAGCGCGGCGTGCAATTTTCTTTGCTCGCTACGAGACCAGCCAATACGGCTCGCCCGAAATTGATACCGGGCACCTCCTCCTCGGTTTGCTTCGTGAGAACAGGCACTTCCAACGTTGGTTACCGAATACGAATCTCGAGGTCCTTCACTCAAAGGTTGACAAGAATTTGGCACGACACGCGCCTACGTCGACCGCAGTCGACCTACCTCTTAGTGAAGATGGGAAACGTGTTCTGAAATACGCGGCAGACGAGGCCGACGCGCTCTCTCATAAATGTATCGGCGCTGAGCACCTTTTTCTCGCCCTGCTCGACGAGAGCGGCTGTCTCGCCGAGAAGCTTCTGCGCGAGGCTGGAGCCGACCCAGATGGCATCCGAGCAGAACTGGCGCAGCAAGCCGGCCCCCAGGAAGAATCCGCTAGGGGATTACTTCAAGGCAGGGTTTCCAGATCTGCCTTTCTCTCGACGTTAGAAATTCACGGCGTCCGCCGTAATGCTGAGCGCGTCCGCGACGCCGTGCAGCGCTGTCGCATGTACAACTGGCACTGGGAAAAGCGCTCATTCGCCAATGTCGACATCGTGATTGCAAAAGATACGGGCAAAGTTTCGTTCGACTTGACTCTCGCGGCCGACTCCGCAAACTTCGAACTGGTCAAAGGCGGCTGGAAAAAAGGCCACTGCTTCATCTGCCGCTGGGAGTTGTTCGAGTCTCAAAACGAAGACGCCGCCGCCCATAGCACCGGGTACACGAACGGCCACGACTGGGTCTGCGCTGAGTGCTACGAGAAATTCTGGCAGGGCCCGGATTTCTTTTCTTCGTCGTACTCTGATATCACTTAGGTGCACGATTTCGCGCCTCCTACCAATTTCTGGATTGCCAAATTTTGTCGTCCTACGCACAACCGAAAGGTGCGTTACCGCACATTGCGGCCAGCAAAAAGCGTCGTTTTTCTCCGCAACTTTTCACCACATCCGGGGTTCAACGCCTATTGCAAGAACCATGCCTTGGGGAGCTGAGGACTCGCGATCTTGTTGACGTTTCTTTACATGAGTCCCCCCGGTTGAATTTCTCCCTTGGCTGAAATTATGATGAGTCTTGAGCGATATCCTTGCATCCTAACGAATTCACCGACGCATCTTACACTCACACAGAACTAATAAGGAGGTTTCTCTTGAGAAAGTTAGCGCTTCTCGCACCGGTTTTTGCATTCCTGTTTTTCGCCCAGTTTGCCTCAGCCCAGCAGGTGGATGCCTTCCTCGGCGGCGGCACGCTCCTGTCGTCCACTAATACCAGCAGCGGCTTCCCTGCGGAAAAGGGCGGCCTCTACATCAACCTCGGCGGCGACGTCGTGTTCTACAAACACCTCGGCGTTAACGTCGAAACCGCTTGGAGGGCATCTCAGGGCGTCTATTACGCCGGAGAAGTAAACTACCGCCCCATCCTCACCGACTTCAACTTGCTCTACCAGCCGCATCTGACCAAGCGCGTTGGCGCTGACCTTATGGCAGGCATCGGCGCTGGCGCCACCCGCTTCTACGCCCCCGGACCCTCCACCCCCGGCAACTACGTCAGCGCTGATCATTTCATGGAGCACCTCGGCGGCGGTATCCGCTTTTACGTCTGGAACCATGTCTTTGTCCGCCCCGAGGTTCACTACTACCACATCCAAAATAACAACAGCGTCAACATTAACGGGGAATTGAATTTCAGCTCCGACAACGTGATTCGAGCCGGAGCTTCGGTGGGATACACCTTCGGCGGCAAGGAATAGTTTTTGACCCCGCGAGTCATCGCGGATTTGGTATCCTGAACAGCCGATTCCGAGAACCCGGATTGTTGCGGGGCTGCCGTACGCGGCGGCCCCGTATAGCGTCACCAATCGAGCGGGTCCATTCCACAAATCCACGCGGACTGGCAAGGGGACTGTATTGAGAAAATTCGCGCTGCTTACATCCGCGTGTGCCGTTTTTCTGTTTGCCAGCTTCGCCTCTGCCCAGCAATTCGATATCACGGCCGGCGGTTCCATTCTTAAGTCGTATGCCCGCCTGAGCGACTCCGTGAACTTCCATCCCCCGGCCGATACTGGCGGCATTTATCCCAGCATCGGATTTGACTATGTCGGCTTCCGCCATACCCGCTTCGGCCTCAACTTTGAAACTGCGTGGCGCTACCACCAGGCCAGCTACTACGGCTATGCGAACTACCGTCCTATCTTCACTGACGCCAATGCGCTCTTCCAGCCCAAGCTGACCAAGAAATTGGGCCTCGACCTTCAGGGCGGAGTCGGCGTTGCCAGCAACCGTTTCGACCTGTTGGCCTCGTGCGGCATTCCAGGATGCACCAACTACACCGGCAGTAACCATTTCATGGAGGACCTGGGCGTGGGCGTCCGCTATCGCTTCTGGCACCACTTGCCGCACCTCTTTGTCCGCCCAGAGATTCGCTACTACCACATCCAAAATAACTTCGAGTTCAACTCCGGCAACGTGTTTCGGGCGGGCATTTCGCTGGGATACTCAACCGTGCCAATTGAGTGACCGCCATCGCGGTTTGTCATCCTGAGAGGAGCCGGTTCTCAGGCGGAGCGAAGAGCCTGCCCTGAGCGAAGTCGGAGGATCTCCCGCTTAACCCGGCCCAACGTGTGAGCCAGAATGCGCTGCCGGCTGATTTTCTAATAGGTTTTTCGCCCAAGACGCGATCAGCAAAAAAGGGCAGCGTCCACGGACGCTGCCTTTTGGTCTTCGAATCCTACACTCTACGGTTCGTGTTCGCACTCCTCGGCCTCGTGAATCGCCATGTCGAGATGCTCGATCGCTTTGTGGCGATGGCCGTGGAAATCACCCTCGGCTGCGTCCAGATGATGCTTCGCTTCGTGCATCGCTTCCACGGCTTCGTGGATGTGCGGATGAGGCGGCATTGCCGGTGCCACCAGGGCAGGCGCCGCTGCCGCTACAGGAATTACGCCCGACGTCTTCGAACTCGCGCCCGCCATGAACGCCAGAGTCAACAGGAGCATGGCTGTAATCACGAGTGTCAAGAAACCCATTTTCTTCATAAGCTTCCTCCTCGTCCGATTTCCGGCGCGGACGCCGCCGCAATGAATGGCCACGGATCCATTTCGCGCCAGGACGCCCGCGACACCCGCACAGTATAGTCGCGCGTCGGGGAAATCCCCTGTGCCTATGTTGATTCCTTCGGGCAATCGCCTTAGGAACGGTTTCAAATTGGTCCGAGTTCCATGGCACGTTGGTAATGTATCAGTTTGAATTTATTCAAACTGATACATTACCGGCACGTTTCTGCGATGTTGTTGCAACCAGAAAATGTCGTATTAACTGCAACGAGATTCTGTCACCCCCATTATCGTTTAAGTAACGGCCGCCAAAGCGGGGCGGCCGGAGAGGTTATAGATGCGGGGCATCGTGG
>Ga0182024_10007307_pt1 | contig 23837 bp, 20 predicted proteins | sample P32metaG_FD_120480 | JGI IMG/M metagenome (GOLD analysis project Ga0182024, IMG submission 120480) | Permafrost microbial communities from Stordalen Mire, Sweden - P3-2 metaG (Illumina Assembly) | ecosystem: Environmental > Terrestrial > Soil > Wetlands > Permafrost | place: Sweden: Stordalen... | reverse complement strand
TTGGCGGAGAGAGAGGGATTCGAACCCTCGAAGGGCTTTTGACCCTTACACCCTTAGCAGGGGTGCGCCTTCGACCACTCGGCCATCTCTCCGTTCCGCTGGAAATCTATGCTTTTTCAGGCAGTTGCGCGTCGAGCGCGCCACCCTTCGCTTGTCAGGGTGGTCATGATACTTAAGCCGATCGTGGAACGTAAGGCCGCAGGGAAATGCGGCGCGCGGCAGAACTCCTAGATGGAGGCAAACTCAGCGGGCGCCTCGGGCTCGCCGTCGTTGTCGCTATTTCCTTCCTGTTCGCGTTTGATTCTCTCGTATATTTCTTCACGGTGCACGGCAACTGTCTTCGGGGCATTGATGCCAACACGCACCTGATTCCCCTTCACGCCCAGCACCGTAACGGTTACATCGTTACCGATCATCACCGTCTCACCCACCCGCCTGGTCAAAATCAACATTTTTTATCCCCTCCTTGACTTTGCAGCGATGTGGTTTGAATCCGGCTGCATAAGTCCGGTCTTGAATCTACTTTTTTTCTCTCTGGGAGACAAATCAGGAATCCTGATGCGCTCCCCGCCGGACGACGTACATGAAAGGTACATGAATTCTAAAGCTGCGTCATTTCCACGCTGTGTACGCGTTATGCCAGCTTTTTACGCACGAAATCCGTCACCTGTGCGAGAGCCGCATCGAGGGCCGCCGGATTGTTGCCCCCGGCCTGTGCGAAGTCGGCGCGTCCGCCGCCCTTGCCGCCCACGGTGCGTGCAAGACTTGCAATAAGTTCACCGGCCGGAATGCGCGCGCTCTGATCAGCGGTTACACCGGCAATTAGCAGCACTTTAGTAGGGTTCTCAACGGTGGCAAGCACCACGACTGCGGATTTGAGCTGACTCTTTAATTGGTCGACGACATGCCGCAAGGCGGCAGCGTCCGCGCCATCGACCTTGGTGGCGACCACTTTCACGCCGCTCACATCGATAGCACCTGCAGCAATATCGGTGCCCGGGCCGGAAGCGAGCCTGTCTTTCAGCGCTCGAATTTCCCGTTCCATGGCGCGCGACCGCTCTACCGCATCGCGCACCTTGTCGCGCAAATCCTCGCGCGAGCCGCGCAGCAAGCCGCTCACGTCTTTAAGAATCTCATCGTTTTCCTCGACATAAGCGAGCGCCGCCTCGCCCGTGAGCGCTTCGATGCGGCGTACGCCGGAGGCAACGCCGCCTTCACTCACAATCTTGAAGAAGCCAATGTCGCCTGCACGCTCGACATGAGTGCCGCCGCACAGCTCCAGCGAGAAATCTCCTATGCGCAACACGCGTACATTGCTGTCATATTTCTCGCCGAAGAGCGCCATCGCGCCCCCTGCCACTGCCTGCTCGTAATCCATGACGTTGGTCTCGGCCGCGGCGTTGCGGCGGATTTCCGCATTCACACGCCGCTCGATCGCACGCAGCTCCTCGGGCTGCACGGCCTGGAAGTGCGAGAAGTCAAAGCGCAGGCGATCCGGCGCGACGAGCGAGCCCTTCTGCTGAACGTGATTCCCGAGAACCTCGCGCAGGGCTGCATGCAGAAGATGGGTCGCCGTGTGATTGAGAGCGGTGGCACGGCGGCGCTCACCGTTCACATGTGCGTGCAGCGTGTCGCCGAGTGCGACGCTGCCGCTCACGAGCTTGCCGATATGTGAATGCGCGACGCCGCGCTTCTGCGTGTCCGCGACATCGAAGCGCGCATGACTGCCCACAAGTTCCCCTGCATCTCCCACCTGGCCGCCAGCCTCGGCGTAGAAAGGCGTACGGTCGAGCACGATTTCGCCGGCATCGCCCGTCTTCAGCGCATCGACGGGCGCGCCGACTTTGAGTATGGCGATGACCTGTCCCTCGCCATCGAGCCCCTCATATCCCTGAAAGAGAGTGCGCGCGCTAACGGTCGTGCCCTTCTGCAACTCGATGCCAAACCTGCTCGCCGCCCGGGCGCGCTCGCGCTGAGCTTCCATCAGCGACTCGAAACCTCCTTCATCGACCGTGAGTCCGCGCTCGCGGGCGACGTCGGCGGTGAGATCGGCCGGAAAGCCGAAGGTGTCGTAGAGTTTGAAGACGACCGCGCCGTCGATCACATTGCCCTTGAGCTTCTCGATCGCCGCTTCCAGTAACGCCATGCCGCTCGCAAGCGTCTCCGCAAAGCGCTCCTCTTCCTGCTGCAGCACGCGTTCGGCATGCGTGTGGCCGCGCACGAGCTCCGGATATGCGGAGCCCATTTCTTTGACCAGCGCGCCGACGAGCTTATAGAAGAACGGCTCGTTGATGCCGAGCTTGTAGCCGTGGCGAATGGCGCGGCGGATGATTCGACGCAATACGTAGCCGCGACCCTCGTTCGCGGGCAACACGCCGTCAACAATCAGGAACGTACAGGCGCGGATGTGATCAGCGATGACGCGCAGCGAACTTGAGGTCTCATCCTGAGTTCCCGCAAGAGCCGCGGCGGCGTGAATGATGTTTCTAAATAGATCAATCTCGTAATTCGAGTGCACGCCTTGCATCACGGCGGTCGTGCGCTCAAGTCCCATGCCGGTGTCGACGGACGGCTTGGGAAGCGGCGCAAGCGTGCCGTCAGAGGCGCGCTCGAACTGCATGAACACGAGATTCCAGATTTCGATCCAGCGATCGCCGTCCGCATCCGCCGATCCCGGCGGACCGCCCGCTACGCCTGCGCCGTGATCGTAGAAGATCTCCGTGCAGGGACCGCAGGGCCCGGTATCGCCCATCTGCCAGAAATTATCGGATCCGCCGTCGGGCTTGTCGCCGATGCGTACGATGCGCTCCACAGGCAGGCCGATCACCTCGTTCCAGACCTCAAAAGCCTCATCGTCGGTGTGATAGACCGTGACCATGAGGCGCGCAGGTTCGATCGCAAGCCATCGAGCGCCGGTGACAAACTCCCAGGCAAACTTTATGGCGTCGCGCTTGAAATAGTCCCCAAAGGAAAAATTGCCGAGCATCTCGAAAAAAGTGTGGTGCCGCGCGGTGTAGCCCACGTTCTCAAGATCGTTGTGCTTGCCGCCAGCGCGCACGCAGCGCTGGCTCGATGTCGCGCGCACGTAGGCGCGCTTGTCCTTGCCCGTGAAGACATCCTTGAATTGCACCATGCCGGCATTCGTGAAGAGCAATGTGGGATCGTTTGCCGGCACAAGAGGGCTCGAGGGCACGATGGAGTGACCGTGCTCGCGGAAAAACTCAAGAAAAATGCGGCGGACTTCCGCCGTGCTCATGAAGCGCGGTGTGCTCAAGTATCAGTCGTCCAAGTTGATGTCGGCGCCGAGGGCGGCGCGGATATGATCCGCTGAAAAGCCCCGGTACTGCAAAAAGCGCGCTTGGCGGCTCTTTTCCGGCCAAGTCTGCGGCAGCTCGGGGCCGAATTTGCGACTGCGGACCGCCTGCGCGCGTGCGCGCCAGTCCGAGGCCGCCGCGAGCGCAGCGTCAATGAGTTCGCAAGACAGGCCCACGGCCTTCAGATCTGCGCCGATGCGCACCGGACCCTGGCCGCGGCTGGCGTGGTAGGCCACATAGTTCTCGCCAAACCGGGCGTCATCGACGAGCCGCTCTCGGGCAAGCGCGGCGACGGTCGCGCCCACCACGACGGGGTCGTAACCGGAGGATTCAAGGCGCCGGCAAAGCGCGACGGAGGCGAAGTCGCGCCGCGCCAGGAGCGCGACCGCAGAATTGCGCACCGCGCGCGCATCGCAGGCCTTTGAGGGATCGACCTTTTTGCCACCAGGGCGCATAGGTCAGGGCGCGCAAGGCGCCAGGCAACGGCTCATCAGGCCGTATGCGCCACCGCCTCGCCATTGCGCCCCAGCTTCACGGGCAGATCCTCACCGTTGCGTCCCTGCTTCACCGGCAGCAGCTTCAGGCGTATCTGATCCTCGATCTCGCGGGAGATGGCCTTATTCTGCTGAAGGAAGCTGCGCACATTGTCCTTGCCCTGACCGATACGTTCGCCCTTGTAGCTGTACCAGGAGCCGGACTTGTCGATGATGCCCTCGGCGACACCGAGTTCGATGATCTCGCCTTCGCGGGAAATGCCCACGCCGTACATGATCTCGAACTCGGCTTCGCGAAACGGCGGCGCAACCTTGTTCTTCACGACTTTGACGCGGGTCAGATTGCCGATGACTTCCTCGCCGTTTTTGAGCGAGCCGATGCGGCGGATGTCCAGACGCACGGACGAATAGAACTTGAGCGCGTTGCCGCCGGTCGTGGTCTCGGGATTGCCGAACATCACACCGATCTTCATGCGAATCTGATTGATGAAGATCACCATCGTATTGGATCTTTTGATGTTGCCCGTCAGCTTGCGCAGCGCCTGCGACATGAGCCGCGCGTGCAGGCCCATCTGCACATCGCCCATTTCGCCTTCGATTTCGGCTTTGGGCGTAAGAGCCGCGACCGAGTCGATGACCACCACATCGACGGCGCCGGAGCGTATGAGCATGTCGGTGACTTCGAGCGCCTGCTCGCCGTTGTCCGGCTGCGATACCAGAAGGTCATCGACGTTCACGCCGAGTTTGCCCGCATAGGTCGGATCCAGCGCGTGCTCGGCATCGACGAATGCCGCAACGCCGCCGGCGCGCTGCACCTCGGCAATGACCTGCAGAGTGAGTGTCGTCTTGCCTGAGGCCTCGGGACCAAAGACTTCAGTCACGCGTCCGCGCGGCAGACCGCCCACGCCAAGCGCAATGTCGAGTCCCAAAGAGCCCGTCGACACGGTCTCCACATCCCACGACGCCGGAGTTTCGCCGAGTCGCATGACTGTGCCTTTGCCGAACTGCTTGTCGATCTGGCTCAGCGCCGCGGCGAGTGCCTTCTTGCGATTCTCATCCATCTCTTCACCTGTCAGATTTTGTGCTTGCGATTATCCCACAACGAAAGCGCCACGGGCATACCCAAGTTGATGCATTTCGCTACGGATTCAAGGCTTTTTGAGTCTTGCACAGTAGTGTGTCATTGCACGTACTGTATAGACGCCACGCGCAGCAGATCCGTTCACGCCTTAAGATTCAGGATGAGCTTCAAAGCGTATTCGACTGAGCTGCGTCGTATCGCCTGACGATCGCCCGCAAACTGCATACGCTCGGCGTTAACTTCGACCTGTGCTCGGCGCCGGACGCAGGAGCCAAACCAAACCGTGCCCACGGGTTTCCCGGGCGATGCGCCGTCGGGGCCGGCGATGCCGGTCACGGCGACGGCGACCTCTGCGTTTGCCACGCGCAGTGCACCTGCTGCCATTTCGCGTACGACGGCCTCGCTCACCGCGCCGTGCTCGTCGAGCGTGCGCGATGCGACGCCGAGGTCGCGCATCTTCGCCGCGTTCGAATAGGTCACGTAGCCGCACTCAAACCACTGCGAGCTGCCGGGGATGTCGGTGAGAGCCTTCGCAATGAAACCTCCCGTGCAGGATTCAGCGCTGGCCAGGCGTCGATGAGTCTCAAGGAGCCATTGCCCGACACGGGCGGCAAGTGCCGCGAGCTCCGCATCCGAGTTCATCGGGCCAAGGCTACCTCAACAGGAGCGCGCTGCGTAAAGTCACGCGGCGGGGGACCGACACCGCGCCCATGGCTGCAGCAAGTTCATGTGTCTGCCTGTGACCGCCAAGGACGTGGGCGATCCTAAGCACATTGTTCAGTCCGCGGCCGAGCTTGAGCGCGGGCTCCGACATGCCCAAAGCGTTGTAGTTTGGACGGCGGAATCACAAGGACGGACGTCTCGCCTGTGGTGCGCCATTCCACACCAAGCAAGACGGCCGTAGAATCATTGGATCATGTTCAAAGTCGCAGCTCTTGGCGGGGTTGTGCTCGCACTGTGCGCGGGTTGCGCCACCAACCGCGCTCTGAACATGACATACCTCTCCAATCCTGAGGGCGCTTCACTCTATGAGGGCGGGCGTTTTTTGGGCTACACGCCCATGACGCTCACGTATGACGATTCTCGCGCCGCATTCGCGCGCAACGAGTGCCTGCGCCTGGATTCGATGCATGTCCGCTGGGCGAGCGGTGTCGTGGCCTCTGCGCCTGATCTTAAGGCGTGCCCCCAGCCGGGATTCTCGCAGCAGTTCGTGTTCAACCGGCCAGATCTACCGGGCGCGGAATTAGACACCAACTACGCAGCACAGCTCGAACGAAACCCGGCGCTGCAAGAAGAGGCCAGCAGACACGATGCGACCGTCGTCGCCGAGAACCTTCAAGGCCAAAAGGCGAACTGGGCCCGCGCCGAACGACGGGTCGGCGCACCTTGTCGGGGCTGTGACCAAAGGTTTTAGCGTCTAAAAACGGGAATTCTTCCCGAGCTTGTTCGTTTATCGTTCGGGAATAACTCCCGCACTACTCGCCAATCGTGTCTGCGAGGCCTGAAAGCAGCATTTTGTGGCGTAAAACCAACAAAAGCGACCTGATGCTGAACACCTCTTACCCAACGCATATCACCCGCCGCGCGGTTTCGCCGGCTGCCGTGATCCCCGCGAATCCTGCCGCGCGCGCATGGCGTCTGCTGCTTGCCGCGGGGTTTTTTTCGGCGGCGGGCGCAGTATCGCCCGCCCTCGTATGGGCCGGCGATGCGGACACAAGTCCAGCCAATCCTGCTACCGCACGAGAGATGCAGCAGGTCGTCGTGGTCGGCACCGCACCGCTGCCCGGCTTGGGTTTACCCCTGAATGAAGTGCCTGCGAGTGTGCAGACGGGCAACAGCGAGGACATGCAGCGTCAGCAGACGCTCGATCTTGGGGATTATCTCAACAACAATTTCAGTGGCGTCAACGTCAGCGAGAGCGCCGACAATCCGTACCAGATGGACATCTACTATCACGGGTTCACGGCCTCGCCACTGCTTGGCACGCCCGAAGGTCTTTCGGTCTACGTCGACGGCGTCCGCATCAACGAGTCTTTCGGGGACACCGTTAACTGGGACCTCATACCCGAATCGGCGATCGCGAACGTCACACTCATGTCGGGATCGAATCCGGTCTTCGGCCTCAACACGCTCGGCGGTGCTCTGTCGGTACAAACGAAAAGCGGCCACGAGAATCCCGGCACGGAGCTTGAGGCCTACGGCGGCTCGTTCGGCCGGCGCGCCTTCGAGGGCGAGACGGGCGGCGCGGCCGGCCCTTTCGACTACTTCTTTACCGGCGACTACTTTGATGAGACGGGCTGGCGCGACCTCTCACCGACGCGAGTGTATCAGGGGTTCGGCAAGGTCGGCTGGCAGAACGACAAGACTGACTTCGACCTCAGCTACACCTACGCCGACACCGACCTCTACGGGGACGGCGCGACGCCGATGTCCATGCTCGACTATCGCCGCGCCTCAACCTATACGCCGGACATCACCGACAATCATCTGAACTTCGTGAACCTAACGGGCACGCAATTCCTGACCGATCAGCTACTGCTCTCCGGCAATGCTTACTACCGTCACCTCGTCACCGACGCGGTGAACGGCAACATCAACGACAGTTACCTCGAGCCCTTAACCGGCCCGCCGATCGCCTGCGCGCCTCTGACGACTAGCGCCGCGATTGCCTATTGCGAGCCGGGCCAGAACGCGACGTCGCTCACGACCCAGCGCACCGCGGGATTCGGCGCGCAGCTCACCGATACGCAGAATGTCTTTGGCCTCAAGAACCAAGCCGTCCTCGGCGTCAGCTACGATGACTCCCGAGATGGCTTCGCGCAGGCGTTCCAGTACGGCGGAGTCGCGCCGCCACCCAATCACGCGCTTACTTACTATGACAGTCCGCTCAACAACGAGACGGTGATTTCATTGAGCGGCAGCAACAAGATCTTCGGACTTTACTTCACGGACACCGTGTCGCCGAACGACCTGCTGCACGTCACGACGTCAGTACGCTACACGAGCAACACGGAGACCCTCGACGGCTACAGCATCGACACTGACCCGGCCGATGTCGGGATGGGCTTTGACGAACCGAGCGCGGTCACCGGGGATCACACGTTCAGCCGCGTCAATCCAGCCGTAGGATTTACCCTGACGCCGACGAATTCGCTCACGTTCTACGCCGATTACAACGAGGCAAGCCGCGCGCCTAGCGTGATTGAGCTAGGCTGCGCGAATCCGGCCGCGCCCTGCGGCCTTCCCAATGATTTTGCGAGCGACCCGGACCTCAAGCAGGTGGTCGCGCACACGGCCGAAGTAGGCGCGCGCGGCACGCCTGCCGACCAGCACCTGACGTGGAGCGTGGATGTCTTTCGAACCGTCAACAGCAATGACATCCAGTTCATCGCAAGCGCAGTCAACGCGGGCTACTTCGACAACGTCGGCAGTACTCGCCGGCAGGGATTCGACGCTGCGATCGGCGGAAAGGAAGGCGACTTCACCTGGCGCGTGGCATACAGCTTCGTCGGTGCGACCTACCAGTCGAGTTTTGAAGTCAATGCCGAATCCAACAGCACCGCCGATGCCAACGGCAATATCCTCGTGACGCCGGGCGATCGGATTCCACTCGTGCCGCGCAGCACTGCGCGACTCGTACTCGACTATGACGTGACCAAGAGCCTCAATGTCGGAGCCAACGTCATCTACGTCTCCGGTTCATACCTGCATGGCAATGAGAACAACGCCAATCAGAGCGGCGGCACCAACGGCGAGGGCGCGTTCATCGAGGGCAGCGGATGGCTTGCCGGGTACACGCTCGTCAATCTGCGGGGGACCTATCGCATCTCAAAGCACGCCGAGATCTTCGCGCGCGTTGTCAATGTGCTGAACGTGAACTACGCGACCGGCGGCTTCCTCACCAGCAATTCCTTCAATCCCAACGGCACGTTGCGCACCAACCCGAACGATTGGAGCAACGAAAACGCCGTATCGCCGGGCGCGCCGCGCGGAATCTGGGCGGGAGTGCGCGTGCGCTTTTGACCGCCAAGACATTCGAGAATGGCTCCGATCATCAGTCGTTTCTTCTGTATATGTCTCGCAACGCTTCTCATTGCTTGTGAGCATCCTCCTCCTTATTTGCCAAGTCACCCGTCCTGGGAGATGTTCCCGCGGGCCAGCAGCCCCTCTCCGGATTGCCCAGGGCAGTACCGCTCTACAATTGCCAACGCCACCGGCGACATCTTTCTGGGCTGCTGGGGCACTAATACAATAGTTCAGGATAAGCTGTAATCATCCCAGGTGGCGTCGCACCGATCGGCCGGGGTTATCCCTATAACGTAAGCGCTGGGGTCGTGCGGACGACACAGTAAGTCTCGCGGCAATCGTCGACGGAGCAGCCCAAAAAGAAGTCGCCGCTGAAGTTCTCGACTGCCGTGCGGCACCGACCGATGAGCGGTTTACGGGACGCTCTGCATTCAACTACGCGGGAAATTCAGCCGACCTTCAATTGCCTTGAACTGCGGCTCGTTGCGGATGGGGTCTAGGAACGGGTCGACTCGGAGCTCCACCAAAGATGCGTCGTGTAGTTGTTCAGCCTGGGCTAGCCAATGTAACGCGGACACCTTATCGCCCCATTGTGCGTAAACCTCAGCATAACGAAATACCGCGGTCTCCCCATCGACGGCCTTGAATTGTTCCAATTCGCGTTCGGCATCAGCCTTTCGTGACAGAGCATGGTAGACGAGTGCCAGACAATAGTGCCGGTCGCCAGCGTCGAGCGGCGTCGAGGGCGCTTCGCATGCTCTCCGGGCCTTCTCGAATTGGCCGGAGGCGAGGAAGACGCTCGTGATGCCCGCTTCTAAGTCGTGCGAGTCTGGAGCAAGGACTTGCGCATCTTGGAAGGCCACCTGCGCCTCGCTGTAGCGGCGCGCGTAGATCAGGATTTGTCCCAGCACCCCGCGGATGCGGACATTCCGCGGGTCCAGGCTGACGGCGCGCCGCGCAGCAGCCACCGCAGCCTCAAATTGGCCGAGCCAACAGTCAAACCAGCCGGTGTTCACCTGCACCCATGCGCTACCCGGCGCAAGCTCGAGTGACCGGCGGAACTCGCGGGATGCCTGAGTCAGATCGGGCGCTCCTCTGACATAAGTGATGGCAAGTGCGTGGTGCGCCTCGCCCAGCTGCGGCGCAAGTGCCACAGCGCGTTCAGCCGCGATTCGGGCTTGCTGATTCAAGCCTATGCGGGCGGATATGTCGGAAGTAGCGTAGTAAACGGCATCGAGCGTGGAAGCCCGCCTTGCATAAGCCGCCGCAAAGTTGGGATCGAGCGAAATCGCGTAATCGAACGCAGCCAACGACTTGCGATAGTCCGCTTCCTTCGAATCCACTTTGCGATTCAGTTGCTGACCGCGCAGATAGGCATCGTAGGCTTCGGGGTTCTTGGTGCCACCGAGCTCAATCTTCGCGGTCTCATCCCCCACGAGCTTGACTTCGAGCTGCCGCGCAACAGAAGTCGCGACATCAGCCTGCAGCTTAAGAATGTCGGTCAAATTCCGGTCGTAGGTTTGCGACCAGATATGAAAGCCGCTCACCGCATTGATGAGCTGCACCGTGATTCGTACCGTATTACCCGCTCTGCGCACGCTGCCTTCCAAAACCGCGCCGACATTCAACTTGCGTGCAATGGTTGCGACGTCGACGTCCTTCCCTTTGAACGAGAATGACGAAGTCCGCGCAGCCACCTGTAGATCGTTCAACCGCGAGAGTGAGTTGAGGAGTTCCTCAGTGATGCCGTCGGAGAAATGCTCCTGCTTCGCATCCGCGCTCATGTTCACGAATGGCAACACAGCAATCGAGTGAGCGGGTGGGGCAAAAACTGGCGGGGTACTGACCGCAACCGCCAGCGGCTTCGCAACGTTGCCCGCCATGGCGGGTGCGGCGTGTTCGGCAGGCGCGTGCGGGTACAGCCACATTAGGCTGCCGCCGATGACCAACAGCAAAGCGATGAGGATCAGTTCCGAGCCACTGACGCGCTTCAGAGCACGCACGCCGTGATACCAGGCAAGGACCGCGACAATCGGCACTCCAACGATTAACAACAGTGCCAACACCCGCACAATGACATGGGGCCATTCGAGGGCATCGCTCAAGAGCGTCGCGCCGTGCAGCAGCGCGTAGGCAAAGGCTCCATACGCCAGCGTCCACTGCGCTACTTTGTGCTCTTTGAGTCGCGCCCAAGGACTCTGGGCGGAGGCGGACTCGACAACATGGGCGGGAGCCTCCAGCTGCGCGTTAGCAGAAAGAGCGGCTGCCTCCCCATCCTGCAGCGGGTTTTTAGACGTATCGCTCAGGTCCTATACCTCCGTGGCGCAGATCTTCCCACATACCGCCTCGAGGTCCGACCTATGCGCAGACATGCCCGCAATCAAGGCGTGGCAAGATTAGAAAACCGCAACGGACGGTAAAGAGAAACAAGGCATGGCGAATTCCCGCTAGTATCGGCGCGAATTTCGACGGTGCAATTGACAGGACAGAAAAATAGCTTGAACGACAAGCACTTAGACCATACGCCGGTGATGCAGCAGTATCTGCGCATCAAGAGCCAGCATCCCGATTCACTCCTCTTCTACCGGATGGGTGATTTCTACGAGCTTTTCTTCGACGATGCGCGCCGCGCCGCGAAGCTTCTCGATATCACTCTCACCGCGCGCGGCCAGTCGGGAGGCCAGCCCATTCCCATGGCCGGTGTCCCGGTGCACGCCGCGGAGGCCTATCTTGCACGCCTGGTGCGGCGCGGCGAGTCGGTCGCGATCTGCGAGCAGTTGGGAGACCCGGCAAAGACCAAGGGCCCGCTCGACCGCCAGGTCGTCCGCGTCATCACTCCCGGAACGGTCACTGACGAGGCGCTCCTCGATGCGCGTCGCGACACGCTCATCGCAGCAGTCGCGCGCGACGGCACGGCCGCCGAAGGCTTTGGCCTCGCGTGGCTTGATCTCGCGGCGGGACGGCTCACGGTGCTGCAATCACTCGGCAGCCTAGCGCTCGCGGCTGAGCTTGAACGTCTGCGGCCTGCCGAGCTTCTCACCTCGGATCATCTGTCCTTCGATGATCTGGCCCGCGACGAGCGCGTCGTGCGCGCCCGACCGCCCTGGCACTTTGAGCTCGCGAGCGCCTCGCGTCTGCTGACAGATCAGTTGGGGACGCTCGATCTCAAAGGTTTTGGCGCCGATGAGCTGCCGCTTGCGATCTGCGCGGCAGGCGCACTGCTGCAATACATCCGCGAGACTCAAAAAGCCGCGGTGCCGCATATTCGTGCGCTCGCGGTCGAGGAACGCACGCAAGCGCTCAGCCTCGATGCCGCGACGCGGCGCAATCTCGAGTTGGACGTCAGCCTGAGCGGCCGTCCGGAGGCGACCTTATTCGCGCTGCTCGATGAATGCGCGACCCCCATGGGATCACGGCAGCTGCGCCGCTGGCTCAATAGACCGCTCACCGATCAGGTCCTGCTGAAAAGCCGCCATGAGGCTGTCGCGGCTCTCATCGATGCACGCCATTACGAGAGCTTGCGCGAGCATCTGCGCGGCGTCGGAGACATCGAGCGCATCCTCGCACGCGTGGCACTGCGCTCAGCAAGGCCCCGTGACTTGGCGCAGCTGCGCACCTCTCTCGCCGCTCTCCCGGCGCTGCGCGCAACTGCGGGCGCCGTCGATGCGCCGCCCGTTGCGCAGCTGCGGCAGAGGATTGGCATCCACGAGGATACGCTCGCGCTCCTCCGTGCGGCGATTGCGGAGGAGCCGGCGACGCTGCTGCGCGATGGGGATGTCATTGCGAGCGGTCATGACGGCGCGCTTGATGAGCTGCGCCATATCGCTACTCACACCGATGAATTTCTCCTTGAGCTCGAAGCGCGCGAGCGTGAGCGCACGGGCATCGCGACCCTCAAGCTCGGATTCAACCGCGTGCAAGGCTTCTTCATCGAGGTTTCCCGCCGCGACGCCGAGCGCGTGCCGAAGGACTACCTGCGGCGCCAGACGGTGAAATCCGCGGAGCGCTTCATCACGCCGGAGTTGAAGAGCTTCGAGGAGAAAGTGTTGAGCGCGCGCGAGCGGGCGCTCGCCCGGGAGCGCGAACTCTACGATGTCGTGCTTGATGCGCTGATCGAGTGCTTGGGCCCGCTGCAAGCGACCGCCGGCGCGCTTGCGGAGCTCGATGCGCTCGCGGCCTTCGCGGAACGCGCCGTCTGCCTCGATTGGACGCGCCCCGAGCTCGTGAGAGAGCCAACGATGCGCATCGTCGGCGGACGCCATCCGGTCGTCGAGCGCTTTTGCGACAATGCCTTCGTGCCGAATGATCTCAGCTTTGATGCCGGGCGGCGTATGCTCATCATCACCGGTCCGAACATGGGCGGAAAATCAACCTACATGCGCCAGGTGGCGCTCATCGCGCTGCTCGCGCATGTGGGCAGCTTCGTGCCCGCAAGACAGGCCGTCATCGGACCCCTGGATCGCATCTTCACGCGCATCGGCGCCGCAGACGATCTGCCCGGCGGGCGCTCGACGTTCATGGTGGAGATGACCGAAGCGGCCAACATCCTGCACAACGCGGGCCCTGCGAGTCTCATCCTCATGGATGAGATCGGCCGCGGCACGAGCACCTTCGACGGCCTGTCGCTCGCGTGGGCGATTGCGCGCTACATCGCCACCCGCCTCGCATCCTTCACGCTCTTCGCCACTCATTATTTCGAACTGACGACGCTGGCACAGGAGGTCGAGGGCTGCGTCAACGTGCATCTGGATGCGACCGAGCATGGCGACGGCATCGTCTTTCTGCATGCGGTGAAGGAGGGACCGGCAAATCGCAGCTACGGCCTGCAGGTCGCGCAGCTGGCCGGTGTGCCGCACGAAGTGATTGCACAGGCGCGGCATTACCTGGAAGCGCTCGAGGCCGAGCGCGACACGCGCAACGTCATGCGCACATCTGATCATGCCTCGCGGCAGCATGAGCTGCCGCTCATCCCACCGGTGCCGCGCGATCCCGTAGCCGAGGAGTTGCGCGCCGAGGTGCAGGCCTTGGATCCGGATACGCTCTCACCGCGCGAAGCGCACGCTGCGCTCTACCGGCTGCGTGCGCTTATCGAGAAATCCGGCTCAGGTTAGTGCGCGCCGTGATGCGAAAAATGCCCGTGCGCGAGAAAGCCGCCCGTCTCACGGGCGACGCGCGCCGAGAGCAGCATTCCCATATGACTCACGGGCAGCGTGATGTGATCGCTCGCGCCGGGCAGCCGCGTCTCGCTGACCGCAACACTGCCATCGTTCGCTTCACCGAATCGCACCACGAGCCTGCCGAGTCCCATCGCGCGCGTGCCGGCAATGATGCCGAGCTCGCGCGCGCTCGACCACTCGCGATGCTGCTCGGTCAATAACTCTTCGGCGACACAGCGGCCGAGGAGCGTTCGTGCCCACTGCGCGCGGCTCACGTCGCGTGCCGCACGGCTTGCCACCGCAGGCGTGCCGAGAAACACCACCCGACCCGGCGGCTGTTCGGGAAAGCGCTCGAGAAAACGATAGGCGATGAGGCCGCCCAGACTGTGGCCGACGAGATGCAACTCTTTGGGCGCCCTGTCTGCAATGAAGGCCTGCAGGCGCGCGGTCACGTCCGCCATCGGTGCCGACACGCTCGGGTAGTGGAACACGTGCACGTCAAATCCAGCACCGTGCAAGTGGCGACGCAGAAGGAGAGACTCGTGTCCGTGCAGCCACAGCCCATGCAGGTAGACGACCAAGCGCGATTCACTGCGTCGGCGGGCGGACGCGGATGTGCAGCTCCTTTAATTGTGCCTCGCTGACCGCGGTCGGAGCGTCGGTGAGCGGATCGGCGGCGCTCTGCGTCTTGGGAAAAGCGATGACCTCGCGGATGCTGTCCGCGCCCGTCATGAGCATCGCCAGCCTGTCGAGGCCAAAGGCGATGCCGCCATGCGGCGGAGCGCCGAGCTTCAAAGCCTCAAGCAGAAAACCAAATTTGGAAGCCGCCTCGGCGGCATCGATGCCGAGAAGCTCAAACACCGTCGACTGCATCTCCTGGCGGTGAATGCGCACCGAGCCGCCGCCGATTTCCGAGCCGTTCAAGACCATATCGTAGGCGCGCGCCAGGGCACCGGCGGGAAATGCGCGCAGCGCCGCGGCATCGTCATCTTGCGGCGACGTAAACGGATGATGCATCGCGCTCCAGCGCCGCGCGTCCTCATCCCACTCAAACATCGGGAAGTCGATGACCCACAGAGGCTTCCAGCCTGGGCGCGCAAGTCCCAGATCCGCGCCCACTTTCAGACGCAGTGCGCCCAACGCGTCATTCACGATCTTCGCCTTGTCGGCGCCAAAGAAGATGAGATCGTTGTCGCTGGCCTTGGTGCGTTCGAGGATGCCCGCGAGCGCCGCGTCACTCAGGAACTTGATGATCGGCGACTGCAGCCCGTCGCGGCCTTTCGCGCGTTCATTGACCTTGACGTAGGCAAGACCCTTGGCGCCGTAGCGCGCGACATAGGCTGTGTAGTCGTCGATCTGCTTGCGCGAGAGCGCGCCGCCGCCGGGAACGCAAAGCGCCGCCACGCGCCCTGCCGCATCGTTGGCAGGTCCTGCAAAGACCTTGAAGTCGCAGTCCTTGAGAAGATCGCCCACGTCGGCAAGCTCAAGCGGCACGCGCAGGTCAGGCTTGTCCGAGCCGTAGCGCCGCATCGCCTCGGCGAACGACAGACGCGGAAAGGGCGCCGGCAAGGCGGCGTTGAGCACGTCTTTGAAGAGATGCCGTACCAGAGCCTCCATGAGATTCATGATGGCGGACTGCGACAGGAACGATGTCTCGACATCGAGCTGCGTGAACTCGGGCTGACGGTCGGCGCGCAGATCCTCGTCGCGAAAGCACCGCACGATCTGATAGTAGCGGTCGAAGCCTGCAATCATGAGGAGCTGCTTGAAGATCTGCGGCGACTGCGGCAGCGCGAAGAACTTGCCCGGATGTGTGCGGCTCGGCACGAGATAGTCGCGCGCGCCCTCGGGAGTCGCCTTGGTGAGCATGGGCGTCTCAAGATCGATGAAGCCGTGCTCATCGAGGAAGCTGCGCATCGCACGCGTGATGCGGTGGCGCAGGCGCAGGCGCTGACTCATGACCTCGCGGCGCAGATCGAGGTAGCGGTATTTGAGACGCAGCTCCTCGTTCACCGTCTCATCGAGCTGAAAGGGCAAGGGCTCGCTGCGATTGAGGATCTCGATCTCCTTGGCGACGAGCTCGACGGCGCCCGAAGCCAGGTGGGTATTGGCGGTGCCAGCCGGACGCGCGCGTACGCGGCCTTTGACACGGATGACGAATTCATTGCGCAGTCGTTCGGCCTGCGCGAACACCGCAGCCTCCTCGGGATCAAACACCACCTGCAGCAGGCCCTCGCGGTCGCGCAGGTCGACGAAAATGACGCCGCCGTGATCGCGCCGCCGATGCACCCAGCCGGCCACCTCGACTTCTTTCTCCGCGAGGGCCGCGCCCACCTGGCCGCAGTAATGGCTACGCATGGCGGGCGGTCCGCGGCGCGACGACACCCAAAGTGACAATCATTTTCATGGCGGCATCGACATTCATCGCGAGCTCAATCACTTCCGCGCGCGGCACGATGACGATGAAGCCCGAAGTCGGGTTGGGAGTCGTCGGGATGAATACGCACACCGAAGGCACGCCGGTCTTTTCGCTGATCTCGCCCAAATTATCGGCGGTGAGAAAGCCGATGCTCCAGACACCCGCGCGCGGATAGGGAATGAGCACCACCTTGCGAAACGCGCTGTCCTGCGAGAAGGCGCTCTCGGCGAGACCCTTCACACTGCTGTAGATGGAGCGCACCAGCGGGATCCTCTGCAGGAGCTCCTCCCAATACACGACGAGCTGCCGCCCGATGAGATTGGTCACGAGGAGTCCGGTCACGAGCAGGATGAGAAAGGCGAGAATCGCGCCCACGCCGGGCAGAGCGAAACCAAAGAGCGCCTCCGGACGGTAGGCCTGCGGCAAGAGCAGCAGGGTCTGATCCGTGAGCTGCACGAGGAAGCGGATCACCCAGATCACGGCCAGAATCGGCAGCCATACGAGGATGCCCGCGACCAGGTAGCGCCGCATGCTGCGCGGGCGCGCCGCTGCCGTCATCGGCGCTTCCGAGTCGCGGATTTAGCTTTGGCGCGTGATTTTGGCGCGGGCTTGGCCATGCTCTTGCGGGCGCCGCGCGAGCTGCGGCGCGTGCCGGCATTTTCCGCAGCGGGTTTGCTTTCGGCCGCGGGATTGCTGTCGGCCGCTTTCGCATCCTTAGCCTTACCATCGGCTGCCTTGTCGACCGCCTTCTCGCCAGGCTTCGCTTCGGCCGTCACGTCCTTCGAATCCGCCCCCTCCTTCTTCTTCTCAGGCTCGGGCTCCTTCTCGGCGAGATTGCGCTTTTGCTCCTTGTCGGACTTGAAGTCGGTTTCGTACCAGCCCGCACCCTTCAGGCGAAACACCGGTGCCGATACGAGCTTCTTCAGCGCGCTCTTCCCGCACGACGGGCATTTTTTCAAAGGTGCATCGGACACCTTCTGCATGACCTCTTTATAGAACTTGCAGTTCGCGCATTCGTACTCGTAAAACGGCATGGGGCCTCCTTCGACAATTAACGCAGCTTAAGCTAATCGAGCGCGGCTCACGCAGCCACTTGCTTAAACGTCAGCGCCCCATCGCGCACGCTCGCCCTGATACGGCTCCCCGGCACGAATTCGCCTTTCAGGATCCGCTGCGCGAGCGGGTTCTCGATCTGCTGCTGGATCGCGCGCTTCAGCGGCCGCGCGCCGTACACCGGATCAAAGCCCGCCTCGCCGATGAGGTCGCGCGCCTGATCATCAAGCTCAAGACCCATGTCGCGCTCGAGGAGTCGCGCGCGCAAGTAACCCAGCTGGATGTCGACAATGGCGCGGATCTGCGGCGTGCCGAGCGGGTGGAACACGACGATATCGTCGATGCGGTTGACGAACTCGGGGCGGAAACTCTTCTGCACGATTTCCATCACCGCGTTCTTCATGCGCTGGTAGTTGCCCTCGCCCGCATATTCCAGAATCACCTGCGAGCCTAAGTTCGACGTCATGATGATGACGGTGTTGCGAAAGTCGACGGTGCGCCCCTGGCCATCCGTGAGGCGTCCGTCATCGAGTACCTGCAGGAGCACGTTGAAGACATCCGGATGCGCCTTCTCGATTTCATCGAGCAGTATCACGGCATAGGGACGGCGGCGCACCGCCTCGGTGAGATAGCCGCCTTCCTCGTAACCGACGTAGCCCGGAGGAGCGCCAATCAGGCGCGCCACCGAATGCTTTTCCATGAACTCCGACATGTCGATGCGCACCATGGAGTCTTCGGTGTCGAAAAGGAACTCGGCAAGCGCCCGCGCAAGTTCCGTCTTGCCCACGCCCGTGGGCCCGAGGAACAGGAACGAGCCGTTCGGGCGGCGCGGATCGGAAAGTCCCGCGCGTGAGCGGCGAATCGCATTGGCGACAATGCGCACCGCCTCCTCCTGACCGACGACGCGCCGCGACAGCGCCTCCTCCATGCGCAGGAGTTTTTCCTTTTCCCCCTCGAGCATCTTGGACACGGGGATGCCGGTCCATTTGGAGACGACTTCGGCGATCTCCTCCTCGGTCACCTGGTTGCGCACCAGGCGCGGGGTTTCCTTCTTCTCAGCCGCGACGGCATCGGCAAGCTTCTTCTCAAGCTCCGGGATACGGCCGTACTGCAGCTCCGCCATGCGCCCGAGATTTCCCGCACGGCGGGCCGTGTCGAGCTCGATGCGCACGCGCTCGAGCTCCTCGCGGATGTGGGCGGCGCCTTGCAAGGAGGCTTTCTCGGATTTCCAGGCCTCATCAAGATCCGCGTACTCGCGCTCGAGCGCGTGCAAAGATCCCTCGAGACTCTTCAGGCGCTTGCGCGAGGCCTCGTCATGCTCCTTCTTCAGAGCCTCCTGTTCGATCTTCAGCTGGATGATGCGACGCTCGAGCCGATCGAGCGACTCGGGCTTGGAGTCGATTTCCATGCGGATGCGCGCGGCGGCCTCGTCAATGAGGTCGATGGCTTTGTCCGGCAGCTGGCGGTCGGCAATGTAGCGATGTGACAGCGTCGCCGCGGCGACGATGGCGGGATCCGTGATCTCGACCTTGTGGTGAACTTCGTAGCGCTCTTTCAACCCGCGCAGGATCGCGATGGTGTCATCGACCGAGGGCTCATCGACCAGCACCTTCTGAAAACGCCGCTCCAGAGCCGCATCCTTCTCGATGTACTTGCGGTATTCATCGAGCGTCGTCGCGCCGACGCAGTGCAGCTCGCCGCGCGCGAGAGCCGGCTTCAGCATGTTGCCCGCATCGAGCGAGCCTTCCGCCTTGCCCGCGCCGACGACGGTGTGCAGCTCGTCAATGAAGAGGATGATCTGGCCTTCCTGTTTGGTAAGATCATTGAGCACGCCCTTCAGGCGCTCTTCAAATTCCCCGCGGAACTTGGCGCCGGCGATGAGCGAGCCCATGTCGAGGGAAAGAATGCGCTTGTTCTTGAGCCCATCGGGTACTTCGCCGTTGGTGATGCGCTGCGCGAGACCTTCGACGATCGCGGTCTTGCCGACGCCGGGCTCGCCGATCAGGACGGGATTGTTCTTGGTACGCCGCGCCAGCACCTGGATGGTGCGCCGGATCTCCTCATCGCGGCCGATCACTGGATCAAGCTTGCCCGAGGCGGCGCGCGCGGTGAGATCGATGGTGTATTTCTCGAGCGCGCCGCGCTGCTCTTCGGCATTGGGGTCGGAGACGGTCTCCCCGCCGCGCACTTCGTCGATCGCCTTCTCGACCGCACCGCGCACGACGCCGGCATCCTTCAGGATGCGCGCGAGAGGCCCTTTGTCCTCGAAGGCGGCGAGCACGAAAAGCTCGCTCGAAATATATTGATCGCCGCGCTTCTGTGCGAGCTTGTCGGTGATGTTGAGGAGGCGCCCGAGATCGTTCGAGGCATGGATCTCGCCCGGCGTGCCCTCGACCTTCGGCAGCTTATCGAGGTATGCGCCCAACTCGGAGCGCAGCTTATTGACGTCTGCACCTGCCTTCATGAGCAGCGGCCGCACGGTGCCGCCGCTACTGTCGAGGAGCGCCAGCATCACATGGGCGGGCTCCATAATCTGATGATCACGCCCGAGCGCCAGTGACTGCGCATCGGCGAGCGCCGCCTGAAATTTGGCCGTGAGTTTGTCCTGTCGCATTTGATATCCCAACCCTTCAGTCGCGTCCGATCCAGGCGATGAGCCCAATACCTAAGCTGATGAGCAGTACCTGAGCCACGCTTGCCCCCACTTCGGCGCGCCGGTGCAGACCGGGAATGAGGTCCGCCATGGCCACGTAGAGGAGACTTGCCGCCGCGATGGCAACGGCGTACGGCAGCACGCCCAGCGCCTCGCCGAGGGCGAGATAGGCCAGGGTACCGCCCAGGATGGATGTAAGGCTCGAGACCAGGTTTAACAAGAGCGCGCGGCCGCGCGACATGCCGGAATTAAGGAGCACGGCGAAGCTTCCGACCTCCTGGGGGATCTCGTGCACGATGACGGCGATGCCCGTCACCACCCCGAGCTGCGTGCTCGTCATGAAGGCCGCCGCAATCAGCACCCCGTCGAGCGCGTTATGGATGCCATCTCCCAGGAGCACGACCATGGCCGACGCCTTGTCACGATGCAGCTGCAAGAGATCAGGGTCGTGAAATTCGCCCTCATGCGAATGGCGCCACAACATGAGCTTCTCGAGGATGAAGAAGAGGAGGATGCCTGCGGTGACGGCGAGTCCGACCGCCTCCCCGTGCGCGGGACCGGCGCGTTCCAGGGCCTCGGGCAGTAGCCCTAAGAGCGCAGCGCCTAGGAGCGCTCCCGTTGCGAAGCTTACGAGGTGCGGCAGGAAGCGGCTGCGGGTCGCCGCCGGCAGGAGGAGCACGGCGCCGGCGACTGCGGCGCTCGCGATGCCGCCCAGGGTCGTGAAGGCGAGGATCGAGGCTAATACGCTCAAGCTCTTCTACTTAGTTCCGGCGGGCGCGAATTATCCTAGCATGCTCACGGAGCCCGCCCGGGCGGCATCCCTCCCAGCCAGATGAGTGCCGCCATGCGCCCGCAGCGGCCGTCTCGCCGGTAGGAAAAAAAGCGCTGCGGATCAGCATGCGTACACACGCCGCCGCCATACACCGCGGACACTCCAAGCGCGCCCAGGCGCAGGCGCGCCAGCTCAAAAAGGTCGCATTGCCAGCGGCCGCGCGGGTTTGCGGCGAAGGCCGTCCCCGCGCGCGCATCCTGGATAAGAAAGGCCGTGCGCACCTCCTCCCCCACCTCGAAGGCGGCAGGTCCAATGGCGGGACCGAGCCAGGCATAGAGCTCCTCGCCAGGCACATTGAGCGCGCGCACCGTCGCTTCGAGTACGCCGCCCGCAAGGCCCCGCCAGCCACAATGGGCCGCAGCTACCACGGATCCGGTGCGCGCGGCCAAGAGTACGGGCAGGCAGTCAGCCACCTGTACGGCGCACACTCGCCCCGGCACGCGCGTCAACGCGGCGTCTGCGCGCGTCATCGGGACCCCGGCATCCAAATCGGCGACCTCTGCGCCATGAGCCTGCTCGAGCCACGCGGGCTCAGAGCCGAGCCCGAGGATGCGGCCGATCCGGCGACGGTTCTCCATGACCGCTTCTCCCACGTCGCCGACATGAGCGCCGATGTTGAGCGAATCAAAAGGCGGCAGGCTCACGCCTCCCGTGCGCAACGTGAAAGCGGCGCGCACGCCGGCAGGGGCGGGCCAGTCGGGCGTCAGATAGGACGCTGCCATCACGCCTTAAGCTTCAAGCGCGGCCAAGAGCGCCGCAAGATCCGCGGGCAGGGGAGCTTCGAAGTTCAACTCCCGACCGGTCACTGGATGAGTCAGACCCAGCCGTGCCGCGTGCAGCGCCTGGCGCTTGAAGCCGGCAAGCTCGGCTGTGAGAGCGGCGCTTGCCCCTTTAGGCACACGGCGGCGTCCACCGTAGACCGGATCCCCGACCAGTGGATAGCCCAGATGCGCCAGGTGCACCCGAATCTGATGCGTGCGCCCCGTTTCAAGCTCGACGCTCACGAGCGTGTGCGCGCGCAGGCGTCGCAGAATGCGAAAATGCGTAACGGCGGCGCGCCCATCGGCGCGCACGGCCATGCGCGTGCGCAAGGTTCGGTGACGACCGATGGGCTCATTGACTGTGCCGCCGCCCGTCATGACGCCCGTGCACAGCGCCACGTAGCCGCGGCGAATCTCGCGCGTGGCAAGCGCCGCGACGAGCGCCGTGTGCGCCTCTGGAGTGCGCGCCACCACCAGAAGCCCGCTCGTATCCTTGTCGAGCCGATGAACGATGCCGGCGCGCGGCACCCGGTCGAGCGTCGCATCGAAGGCGAGGAGGCCATTCTGCAGGGTATTGCGTGCATTACCGGCTCCGGGATGCACCACGAGCCCCGCGGGTTTGTTGATGACGAGAAGCGCGTCATCGCTATAAACCACCTCGAGAGCCATGGCGTCGGAGGCGACCTTGCCCACCGGTGCGACCCGCGCCTCTATGCGCACCACCTCCTCGCCCTGCACCCGATCGCGCACTCGCGGCAGCCGCCCGTCAATCGTGACCGCGCCGGCGCGGATCCAGCCCTGCAGGCGCGCGCGGCTGTACTGCGGGAACACCTTGGCGAGCGCCTGATCGAGGCGCAGCCCCGCAAGGCCCGCCGGCAGCGCGAGCTCGTGGGTGCGGAACTCGAGAGGCTGCGCGGCGGTCCCAGCCCCGGTCGGGGGATTCGCTATACTTCCGCGGCTTGGTGGACCAGAAATCAATGAAGGGCCCTCTTTGACCTCATCATTCCGGACGTGGCGAGCATGGCTTGCGGCATTCATGGCGCTCGCCATGCTTTCGGGCTGCGGTCTGTGGCGCCACCGCCACGACGACAAGTTCGCAAAACAAGGGCCGGACGGTCTGTACAAGATCGCTCATAAACAGCTCCAGTCCTACGATTTCAAGAGCGCCATCAAGACCTACGAGGCGCTCACCGCACGCTTCCCGTTCACGGATCAGGCGCGCCAGGGGCGGCTCGATCTCATCTACGTGTACTTCAAGGAGGGAGAGCGCGAGTCCGCGCTCGACGCCGCCGAGCAGTTCACGCGCGAGAACCCCACTCATCCGCGGGTCGACTATGCATGGTACGTGAAGGGTCTCATCGATTTCGAGCATCCGCCGAACGCCATAGAACGGGTCTTTCACGCTGACTTGAGCCAGCGCTCGCCCTCCAACGCTCGCAAGTCCTTTGACGCCTTTCGCACGGTGGTCGAGCAGTATCCGAAAAGCGAATACGCATTCGATGCGCGCGAGCGCATGATCTTTCTGCGCAATCGCCTCGCCGACTATGACGTCGCGGTCGCACGCTACTACATGCGCCGCACCGCCTACGTCGCCGCAGCGCAGCGCGCGCGCCAGAGCATCGAGCAATACGACGGCGCACCCGCGGTGCGCGTCGCACTGCAGATTCTCATCGACGCCGACGATCACCTGGGACTTGTGCCGCTCGCTGATCAGGCGCGCCAGGTCTACGCGCTCAACTTCCCGAACTCGGAGCAGCCGCCTCCCGAGTCGGGCAAGAAAAAATCCTGGTGGCGCCTGTGGTGAGCGCTAGCGTCGATAGCCGTTCGTGATCGGGTAGCGCCAATCGCGCCCGAAGGCGCGGCGGCTGACACGCACGCCCGGAGGGGCCTGGCGGCGCTTGTATTCATTGCGCTTCACGAGATCGAGCACCCGGCCGACGGTTGCGCGGTCAAAGCCGCGCGCCTCGATCTCATCCACCGATAGATCCTCCTCGATGAAGGCCTCGAGGATGGGATCGAGGATTTCGTAGGGCGGCAGCGTGTCCGAG
>Ga0182024_10007306_pt1 | contig 23840 bp, 21 predicted proteins | sample P32metaG_FD_120480 | JGI IMG/M metagenome (GOLD analysis project Ga0182024, IMG submission 120480) | Permafrost microbial communities from Stordalen Mire, Sweden - P3-2 metaG (Illumina Assembly) | ecosystem: Environmental > Terrestrial > Soil > Wetlands > Permafrost | place: Sweden: Stordalen... | reverse complement strand
CTGGCGATGGAACACCAATGAATGATGAGGCGCGCATCCCCCGGGGGGTTGCCTTTACCATCAATAACACGGTAACAGGATAGAAGGTTTATGAAACGCTGCATTCACGCTGGAGTGAGCCGCACGGATTAAGGTCGCGCGACCCTGGTGAAAACTCATGAGGTCTTGCGTGCTCTTCGTGCTATTACCCTGAAAGGTTCCGGCTGAGCTTTTGCCGGGCCAGAATAATCTGTCACTACTGCGCGCACTCTTGCCGTGTAAAAGCCTACCACGATGAGTCTGCATTCCGGTGGCGTCTATTCGATGCGGAACCTTGCGCGCTAATTGTTATCACTGTTCTGTCCTGGTACAGCCCTGTTTCTCTTCTAGACAGACGAGTACGTTTTGATTACCCTGAACGTGCATCGGGAGAAGAGCCGTTGCAAAAAAACGAACTTCGCTCTGTCGAACAAGGACCTGTTGCGAGGTTTTCGTTCTTCCAGCTTCGAGAGTGGGTTTCTCGGTTAGAGTTCCGGATTGGGAATCACACCGCAAGCCGCCCTTTGGGCATCATACTGTGTACTAGCGCTGCAACTATTGTTGGATTTGTAACCAGCGAGGTTACTTGGTAGAAACGATTGGATGCAGCGCATGCTCTAATTATGTCCGTACTATGCGTGATGAAATGGAAGCCTTAACCAGGGAGCGAGTGGTCATATTGCCCTGGCTTTCCGAGATCTCCAGACACCGAAGGTATCAACATTTGATTTCACGGGCGGCTAACATGCGACTTCTCTCTAGAGCACTAGCTTTGGCAGTACTCATGGCGGGAGCCATACTGCCGAATGCAGCGGATGCCCAGGTGGTACCCGCGATCAAGGGTGGCGGAAGTCAAATCAATGTCTATGGGACTTATACCCTGGTCAAAACGGACTTCAATTCGACGTTAGACTATCCGCCCACCGCTCCTTCGCCCAGCAACACTTTCGACGCCAATGGCTGGAACCAGGGCTTTTCCGCCGGCGCTGACTTCCGCCTGGGTCGGTTTGTGTTTGGTCAACCGGCAGTGGGAACGCGCTTTACCTACAGCACCGGCACCTACGGGAAGCAACGAACCTTCATGTTCGGCCCCGAACTGCACTACATTTACCGCCGTTTCCGGCCTTATGGGGACTTCATGATCGGCCCCGGTAACATTACCTACAAAACAGGTCAGACAGACAACAGCATTGTTTACGAGTTCGGTGGCGGCGTCGATTACCACCACAATCGAAGAATTAATTTTCGTATGGTTGACTTTCAGTACCAGCTTTGGGATCTGGGAAATCACTTTTATCCTCCGGGATTTCTACCTGGGCAGCCCGGAGTTTATATCGACACCAAGCTCAAGCCGTATACCCTCAGCTTCGGCGTTCTCATCCGGGTAAGGTGAGCTAGACCCACCCCTCCAAGGTTCTGTTCAGGCCAAAGAGTAGAGGCGTTGCACATCTCGCCCCCAAACGAGTGAGATGTGGGATAGCTCTGTTCGTGGGCACCTGGATATTTTCTCCTCTGTGATGTCATCGTGAAGTAAAGATGTCCCGAGCCGCCCAACCCGACGACCCATACCTAAGGCCTTCGTTCTCTGTGTCGAACCGCATGGGCAGGCTGGCATGGTCCATCATTCGGACCCTGCTGTTTCGAACGTCGCCCCGGCCCTTTCACTCCTGGCGTGCTTTTCTGTTGCGCTGCTTTGGCGCTAAGCTGGGCCCAAACTGTCATTTTTATCCCAGGTCCCGAGTATGGGCTCCCTGGAACCTGGTGTGCGCCGACGGGGTGACTCTGGGTGACGAGGCGGAAATATATAACCCCTCCCTCATCTCCATGGGATCGCACGCCATCGTTTCCCAACAGGCTTACATCTGCGGAGCCACACACGACTACAACGACCCGGCATTCCCGCTGATTTCCTTCCCCATGAGTCTCGGAGCCTATTCCTGGGTGTGTGCGCGCGCCTCTGTCTCTCCGGGGGTGAACGTCGGCGAGGGAGCGGTGCTCGGCCTGGGCTCGGTGGCCACGCGAGATCTGGAACCCTGGACCGTGTACGCCGGCGTTCCAGCCCAGCCCGTAAAGCAGAGAGTGGGACGCGAACAAGGCAGTGCGGCCACGTAATGAGTTGGACTCCACACCAATCGGCAGGAATGATTTCGTGCATTTCTCCTGTTAGTGTGATGGTTAGACCTACAGGAGAGATGCGCTTAACAATGCAACCTGTCTTGCCAACCCTTAACCGAGCAAATGCGGGTACCTGGCACCTCGTTCTTTGGGCAACGATTGCGGTCCTGGTCTCTATAGGCGCCCTGTGTACTCCCCAAGCCGAGGGACAAAATTCCGATAACGGTGGCCTCTCTTCTCAGAGTTCCGCACCGATTCAGATCACGCCCGCGCCTAGTAACCCTTCAGCGAATACGCCGCTCGAGCCTATTTTTCCTCAATCGCCCGCGCCCGGTGCGGCCGGTGGGGTCCGCTCCTCGAGAGACTCAGCGCCTATGGGACCTTCATTGGGAGCAGGGCTGGGCTATGGACCCATCCGTCCCGGCGATCTCGTAGAAGTGCAGATATTCGATGCGCCGGAATACTCAGTGAGAATGCCGGTCTCATCCGCGGGGCAAATCGCGATTCCGTATGCGGGACTTTTTCATATCGAAGGAATGACGTCGATCGAGGCAGCCACGGCGATCGCACGGCTTTTTGTGCAAGAACAGATCCTTCGTGATCCGCGTGTGATCGTCACCACGCAACAGTTTGGTTACAGCGTTACCGTGATGGGCGAGGTGAAGAGCCCCGGCATCTATGCGCTGGCGGGCAAGAAGCGGCTGCTCGATATGCTCACAGAAGCGGGGGGCGTGAGCGACCGGGCTGGACACGTCATTGAAATCTTTCCCTCCGGCTCGATGAAAAATCCACAGACCGTTCTATGGGACCCAACGCTGCGTGAGAATGACAATGCCGAGCTGGAGATCAAGACCGGGGAAACCATCCTGGTGAGCCGTTGCGGCGTGGTCTATGTGGGCGGTAACGTAGGCCGGCCGGGAGCATTCCCGATATGCGAATCCAACCACACCACACTTTCCGAAGTCATCGCGCTGGCCCAGGGAACCAAGCCAAACTCTTATTCGCAACGGACTATCCTGCTGAGAAGCTCGGGCAATGGAACCAGGGTGGTGCAAAAGGTCAAACTCGAAGACGTCTTACGAGGCCGAACGGTGGACATCACGATGCAGCCCGACGATATTCTCTTTATTCCGCCGAGCATACTCAAGGCGGCCGGGAAAACTGCTTTGACGGCCGCCATAGGATTCGCAACGCAAGCGTATTTCTACGTGCACTAAATCGTTTCTAGAAAATCCTTCCCGAGAAGAACCCAGGGTAGCGACGTGCCGATGAAGTTCAGTGTGGTTACCGTCTCCTTCAATCAGCGGCAGTACCTGGAGGAAGCTCTCATCTCGGTGCTGGCGCAGGATTACCCTGCGATCGAATACATCGTGGTGGATCCGGGTTCGACGGACGGCAGCCGGGAATTGATCGAAGGCTTTCGCGACCGCTTGGCGTGCATAGTTTTTGAACCCGACCAGGGAGCCGCCGACGGTTTAAACAGAGGGTTTCAACGAGCCTCGGGCGATATTTTCGGGTTTCTGAACTCCGACGACGTGCTGCTGCCGGGGACGATGAAGAGCGTCAGCCGGGCCTTCGAGCAGAATCCCGATTACGACATTGTGATGGGCAACGGTTTTATCATCGATGCCCAGGGCAAGCGCATCCGGCGCATCCGGGCAGCTGGTTTTACGCTGGATCGGTATTTCTACGGAGGAGCCACCTGGCTACAACAGGCGACATTTTTCCGGCGCGCGGCGTTTGAGGGGGCGGGGGGATTCAACGTGAACAATCGTTCCTGCTGGGATGGCGAACTGGTAGTGGACATGGTCCGGCGGGGTGCCAAGGTCAAGTATGTCAATCAGGACCTGGCGCTCTTTCGTATCCATGCGGAGTCCATCACCGGCTCGCGACGCCACAGTGAAATGATGAAAGCGGACGCAGACCGCATGTTTTCGCTTTCCCGCGGACGTCGCTGGACGGCCCTGGACACACTGCGCGCCTACATGGTTCGGATTGAACGTATTCTTACCCATCCCGGCGCCGTCGAGTCTGCGATCCGGGCGCGCGTGCGCAGAAGCTAGTAACTCCTTCAAGGCCAATCGTGAAACCACTAAGTACACTGGTTCCCTGGGTGAGAAAGATTGGTGAACGGGCTCCCAGCACTCTATAATCTGGATTCTATAGGGAAAGAATCCGACCACTTTCGGGCAGGTGGAGGTTGAGGTCAAGGGGCGTCCACTACGAGACATCTCCAATCTACTGGTTCGGTGAACTTCCAAACGCATGAGTATTTATCCCCCACCATCGGAGCCGGTCGTACTCCCCGAGTATCGCGAACCAAGCGAACGCGAGCGCTCCTTTCTCAGCCTCGGGTTGAACGACGGTCAGACGCTGCAGCACTTCCTTCTGATTGGCAAGAAATACATATGGCTGGTGCTGGTGTGCGCTCTGTTGGGCACGGGTGCCGGGTATATCGAGAATGCCACCTCTCCCAAGGAATACCGCTCCACGGCGAACATCGAGATTACCCAGGACACCGCCGATCAATTCCGCGTGGACACTGGCGGGGGCTACGACAGCGGCTACATCGACGTCACCAAACTAGATACTGAGATCGCGATCCTGAAGAGCTCAACCCTGGCGTTGCAGACCATCAAGTCGCTACACCTCAATCAGAATAAAGATTTTCTACCGCCGGGATCGAATCGTGTATGGGATCTGGACAATATTCGGGATCGGCACGCGCTGATTGGGATGTTTGAAGGAGGGTTGGCGGCCGAGCGTTTTGGCCACACGAATATTCTTGACCTCAGCTTCACCGCGCGCAATCCCGAGCTCGCCGCAATCATCTGCAATACCCTCATCGACAACTATGTGCAGCACAACTTCAGTGAAAACTATGCCGCGACCCAGGAGGTCTCCGTCTGGCTGCAGCAGCAGTTAGGCGATCTGAAGAATCGCCTGGAGGCGAGCCAGGAGCACATGCTCACAGTGCAGAAAGATATTGGACTGGTGGGCATCGATCAAACGCAGAGTATCGTGCTTTCTAGGTTGGTGGACATCAGCCACGATGTGACCACGGCTGAATCGCAGCGACTGGTCGCCCAGGCCAGGTTGATCACTCTGCAAAGTGCTCCACCCGATGTGCTGGCTACCCTGAGCGGAGACCCTGTCCTGCTGGGGCTCAAAGAAAGGGTGACCGCCCTGCAGGCCGAAAACGCTAACCTGAGCGCCAAATACGGCGCCAAGAATCCCCGTCTGTTGGAGAATCGCTCGGAGCTCGCCGAGGTTGAGCAGAGCATGAAGGTAGAGCAAGGTACGGTTCTTGCCCGGGCGCAGCAGGAAGTAAACGCCGCCAAGGAAAATCAGGATGCCCTGCAGCGGAGGTTAGATCAGGAAAAAGGCAGCGCTTATATGGGTAACTCGAAGGCCGTCGAATACTCGCTTGCCCGGCGGGAGTACGAAGCCAATCGAGCGTTGTACGACGGGCTGCAGCAGCGGCTTCAGGAAGCGGGTATCATCGCCGGCCTGCACTCCACCAACATCCGGCGCATCGATCCTGCCGATGCTCCGGACTTCCCCAGTTCCCCGCGCAAGTCGGTTAACCTGACGCTCGGCCTGCTCTGCGGGCTCGGCATCGGCTTGCTGCTGTCATTCATGGTGGAAGCGCTGGATACGAATATCAAGACCATCTATGACATCGAGGAGCGTCTTGGCCTGCCGATGCTGGGTGTCGTTCCCCAGGTCGACTCCAAGCTGCTTTCTCCAGAAATTTTTGTCAGGGACGCGACCTCACCGGTTCCCGGCGCCTGGTCGCGGCTGGCCGAAGCTTACCGGGCGCTGCGAACCACGATCCTTCTCTCCCGGGCAGGCACGCCGCCGCAGGTCATCCTTATCAGCAGCGCCAAACCGTCCGAGGGCAAGACATCGGTCACCACCCTGGAGTCGATCGTGTTTGCGCTCAATGGCGCACGCGTGCTCCTGATCGACTCTGACCTGAGACGTCCATCGGTACACCTTCGCTTCAGAATTGCCAATAAGGTCGGACTTACCTCGGTACTGACGGGCAAAACCCCGTTACAAGAGGCGATCGCGTCGGTTCCGGGTGTGCCTTCCCTGCATATCCTGCCCGCTGGTCCCATTGCACCGATGCCCGCCGAACTGCTGGGTTCGCTGCAAATGCAAAGGCTGGTCGAGGGATTACGCGCCAATTACGATTTCATCCTGATCGATACCCCGCCGGTTCTGACCGTGACCGACGCGGCGGTGCTGGTGTCCATCAGCGACGGTGTGGTGTTGGTTCTGCGTTATGGACAAGCCTCGAGGAACGTGGTCGCGAGGGCCAGCGAAATCCTGTTGCGATCCGGAGCCCACCTGCTGGGCGTGGTGTTGAATGCCGTGGACCTGCAATCCTCCGATTACGCCGAGTACTATGGCCGTGCCTATAACGACTACTACCAATCGCGCGTGGACGTCGAAGAGTAGGGTTTGAAAGCAATCATTGCCACGGGATTCGGCAAGCTCCACTTCCACGAAACAGCCCGCGCTCTGGCCGCTGCCGGGGTCGAAGTAAACTTCCTCACCGGCTGGGTACCCAGAGACAATCAAACCGCGTTGGTGGACTTGCTGGGAAAGTTCCTAGGCGAGAAACACCTGGCGGCGCGGATGGCTGCCCGGCAGATTCGGATTCCGGGTGCCACCGTCACCCCTGTGGCCTGGGTCGAGGTCGCAGGAACTTTCATTAAATTGATCCAACGTACCCGGGTCATTCCGCTCGATCTGGCCTACGGCATGGAGTTTCGCCTGGCCGCCTGGGGCAGCCGGAAATATCTGAAGGATGCCGATGTACTGCTGGTTCGCAGCGGAGCAGGTCAATCCGGCGCAATCCAGAAAGCTCGCAAGAACGGCATGGCCATCGTTACCGATCATTCGATCGCGCATCCAGCTTTCATGCATGCTGCCCTGCGCGAAGAGTTTGCCCGCTTCGGTATGCCCGCCGGCTATGACTCGCGGGCGGATCTGTGGAAGCTGGTGTTGCGCGATTGCGCGGATGCGAACCTGCTTCTGGTCAACTCCGACTTCGTGAAGAAGACGTTTGTCGAACAGGGCTACGCCGCGAGCAAAGTGCGGGTCGCCTACCTGGGAGTTCGGGAAGAATTCTTCGACCTGAAGCGCGATTACCGCATTGCTGGGCCGGTGCGGATTCTATTTACCGGGAATTTCGATATTCGTAAGGGGGTGCGGCTCTTGCTGGAGGCGATCCGGAAGTGCCGCCGATCGGGACTCGATGTTCGCCTGGAGTTGATGGGAAACCTGGGCAATGGGGCGCCATGTCTGGAGCCGGGCGACGAGATATTTTTTAGCCATACTCCGTTCGCCCCGCTAAAGCAGGTCGCCGCAGCATTTGCCGATGCAGATCTATTTGTCTTTCCCACTTTTGCCGAGGGCTCATCGCGCTCCGGCATGGAGGCGGCGGCAGCTGGTTTGCCCATCATTACAACAGAGAATTGCGGCTTACCTCTCCAGCATGGGAAGAGCGCGATCTACGTACCGGTAAACGATTCCGGCTGTCTCGCCGAGGCCATTGGCCTCGTTGCGTCTGATGAGGGCCTGCGCACATCCATGGGGAGAAATGCGATGAGAACCGTGACGGAGAACTATACCTGGATGCAGTATGGTCACAAAGTCGCGGAATACCTCAAAGAAGCAGTCGAGCGAGAAGGGCGATAGAGGGCGATCTTCGGAGCTATCCACCCCAAGGCTTTGATTCAGCCGAAAATGAATCGCAGGCTCTTAACTAATGGTCCCTAGGGAGACTGACTTCCCGAAAGCCCAAGGTGCATTTCGACCGCTTGCAGCAGAGAGCCGGCGACGGCGTCAGCACGCGCTGCGGCGGCATCCGCTCCTGCTTTCTGGCGGTCTGGCTCTCCCTGGATGAAGATGGTTTTCATACCCAGCCGCTGGCCAGCCTGGATGTCGGAAAGCGAATCGCCGATGACCACGCTATTTTCCACATTGGCGTTGGGAAAGCTTCTAAAGGCCTGTTCAAAGAGACCAGTATCCGGTTTACGACAGTGGCACTCCCCATGGTCGTGAGGGCAGAAATAGATCGCGTCCAACCGCGCATCATTTCGCGCCAGGTGGTCCTGCATCCTGTCGTGAATACGTTCTAACTGCATAGCCGTAAGGTAGCCCAGCGCGATACCGCGTTGATTGCTGACCACGATCACAGTCAACCCTGCTTGCTTCATGCGGGCGACCGCTTCGACCGCTCCCGGCAGCCATTCAAACTGGGCCCAGTCGCTGACGTAGACGCCCTCGGGCATCTTGCGGTTCAAGACTCCATCGCGATCCAGAAAGACGTAGCGCACTATAATGATCAAGGCTAACATTCATGTCCGACAGTGCCATCAGGCGCATTACCTTGCTGAGCTTTCGCACGTTTGGCGATTACGTACTGAAGGCACCTTTTCTTTTTGAGCTCGGCCGGCTTTATCCCAACGCCGAGGTCACCGTGGTTACCAACCGTAAGGGTGGACAGGTATATCCCCTCGTAGACTCGCGCCTGAAATTGGTCGTCGTCGACCATGGTGACCCAAAGCTGCCTATGCTCCGCAGCCTCCTGGCCATGCCGCAGGCTGACCTGGTCTTCGCCCTGGATGACAGCCGCACTACTCTGGTGCTTTCTCTCGTGGTTCGCGGCAAACGGAAAACGGGATGGGTTCAGGGGATTAGCCGCCTCTACGCAGAAGGCGGCTTCTTTCCATGGAAGAGCGTTCGCCCCTGGCTCTCTGCTGTGGTGAGGACTGTCTACCAGCCGGGTAGGGTTCGGCATCCGGAAGACAAGCACGATGGCGAAGTCGAGCTCGAGCTGCTGGATCTGCAGGGAGGATTCCAGCCGCTCGCCCGCTACCGCGGTGACGCAGCATCACCACCGGCACCACGGCCGAAAGATCCTTACATCTATTGCGCGGCAGAAGCTGGTTGGCGTGCCCGGCAGCTGACCGACGAACAGTGGACCGGCATCATCCAGGGCCTTCGGCAAGCCTTTCCGGAACATACGATCGTGGTTCACGGCGCAGCCGGGGCAGTGCAAGAATTCGCGCTCGACCAGCGCGTCATTTCCTACGGCCAACGATCGGTCGCAGAGCTGTTCGCAAAGATTTCCGCTGCCGACCTGGTGATCGCTCCCGATAGTTTTGCCCTGCACCTGGCTTCGTTCTACGACGTGCCGGCGATCGGTTATTTCGGTCCAGCCCATCCCCACCGCTTCCGGCCAACCGGACCGGGCAGCGCCAGCCTGTTCCACCAGCCTTCGTGTTCCCCGTGCCTGCAGCTGAGAGGCAACGAGGCCTGCCGCAGGGGGTTGTTCCAATGCAGCTCTCTGGCGGCGATGGACCCGGCTGAGTTCATCGCCGCAGCCGAAGTCGCGCTGGGATAGCCATGGCCATTGTTTTCCTCACGCTCGAACTGCATATCGAGCAAGCTCACTCGCTGAAGGACCGCCGCCAGGTTGTCCGCAGCCTCAAAGAGAAGCTTCGTCACGGGTTCAATATTTCGGTTGCTGAAATGGATGAGGCGGTCACCTGGCAATCCGCAACCATCGGGGTAACTGCCATCTCTCGTTCGCGTGACTATCTTTCAGGCCTTATGCGGCAGGTTGAGGATGCGGCTGTACGCATCGCCAATGACTTGGGCGCCCAGGTGGCTGACTCCTGGTGCAGCTTCCTCGAGGAGGAAGTGGAAGAATAGGCCCCCAGAGCGCTTTCTGGTAACCTTAGAGGTTTAACTAAGGACTTTTTTCATGGTGGAGCCACGGGCGCGAAAGTACCATCGGGATCGGGTAGCGGAAACGCTGCGCGAAGAGATCAGCGGCATGATAGTGGGTGAACTCGCTGACCCGCGCATCAGTTTCGCCTATGTCAGTGAGGTGGTTCTCAACCCCGGCGGCAAATCCGCCCGGGTATACATCGCCGTCGACGGAGGCGAAGTTGAGGAGGAGAAGACGCGAGAGGCGCTGACTGCAGCCCGCGGCTACATCCGCCACGAATTGTTGGAGCGCATGGGTTTACGTCACGTGCCTGAATTGTCGTTTCAGATCGATAAGTCCAAGCACCTGAAATTGCGTATTGACGAACTGCTCGGTCGCAACAAAAAAACACAGAAAGCGGACGCGAAGAACGGCCTCCCCAAGCCCGTGACCACCGCTAAATCCAAGGAGTAACTGCCGCCTCCCGCCGGCTTATCATGCCATCCACTCCGCAAACCACTCCAACGATCGACGCGATACTCGGCTCCATCGCCAGGGCGGACCGGCTTTTAGTGACTGCGCACGCCCGCCCCGACGGCGATGCAGTGGGCTCACTGATTGCCTGCTGGATGATGCTGCAGCGGATGGGCAAGAACGCAGATATGGCGCTGAGCGACCGGGTGCCGCGCATCTACCGGTCCCTGCCCTGCGCGGCGCTGGTGCGGCACTGGAGCCGGGTAGTAGACGACTACGACGCCGTTATCCTGCTGGAGTGCGATGGCATCCCGCGCACTCGCCTCGATGGCCTCGAAAACCGCTTCCTGATCAATATCGACCACCACACCAGCGGCCGTGCTTTTGCGAACGTGAACTGGATCGACAGCAGCGCCTGCGCAGTCGCGGAGCTGGTCTACCAGCTCGTCGGCGCCGCCGGCATCGACATCACCCGAGAGATGGCCACGTGCCTCTACACCGCGGTGCTTTCCGATACCGGATCCTTCTCGTACGAGGGTACCGACGCCCATACCTTTGAACTCGCGCGCAACCTGCTTCGCCATGGAGCCGATCCGGTACAAATAGCGCGGGACGTTTACTTCTCTAACCCGGCGGCAAAGATGCTTCTGCTGGGAGCCGCGCTCGCCAACCTGCACCACGATGGGAACCTGGCCTGGCTCTGGGTGTCTGAGAACGATATGGACCGCACCCACGCGGCCGAAGAGGATTGCGAAGGGATCGTCAACTATGCCATCGCCATCGCCGGCATCGAGGTTGCTGTTTTCCTGCGCGAACTGCGTAATCACGATGTTCGTCTCAGCCTGCGCAGCAAGGGCCGGGTGAACGTGGCCACCATTGCCGAGCGGTTCGGCGGGGGCGGTCACGAAAGTGCCAGCGGCTGCACCCTTGACGGTCCACTCCCGAAAGCCACGGAGCGGATCCTGCAGCATCTCCGCAGCGAGATGGAGGCCGCCGCCGCGGTCAATGGGGTTGCGTGAAACCCAAGTTTTCGTGCTGCTTCATCGGACGGCGCGCCATCCTCTCCGCTGGCCGCTGAATCTGATAGCCTTGTGCCCGTAGATACCTGGCAAATCGATGGCTGAAAAAAAAGCAATGCTGGGTACGTCTCGAGTTCTTACTCGGCCGAGCACCGGTCTGAGTGCGTTGAAAGATCGTTTCCCTGCCCTGCACGATACCCTGGAAGCAATCAGCCTCTTCGTCTTTACCCCCTTCTTCCTGTTCTATGGCCTGGTGCCCGTGTTCGGCGGAGACGGGCTTGGGCTGGTTGGAGCCGACGAGCCCAGGTACGCCCAGATTGCCCGCGAGATGCTTTTCCGCCATGACTACGTGACCCCGGTTCTTTGGGGCCATCCCTGGTTGGAGAAGCCTGCTCTCTACTACTGGCGGGCGATGTTTGCCTTCCTTGAGTTTGGCGTACACGACTGGTCGGCGCGTCTGCCATCGGCCAGCTTCGCCTTCATTCTGGTCGCCTTGATTTATCTGCACCTGCGACGCTTTCGTCCGGGAAGCCAGTTGGATGCGGCATTGATCACCGCTTCCTGCGCCGGTATCGTCGGCTTCGCCCGCGGAGCCTCGACCGACATGCAACTGGCGGCTCCCTTCTGCATCGGCATGCTTGGCTGGTACGCGTGGTATGAGACGGACAAGAAATTCTGGCTCTTCGACCTCTATTTCTTTGTCGGCGTTGCCACGCTGGCCAAAGGTCCCGTGGCTCCAGTGATGGCCGGGTGCATCATCTTCAGCTTCGCCGCCCTGCGGCGGGAATGGTCCCTGCTACGGCGCACCTTCTGGATTCCCGGGGTGCTTCTCTATTTCGCCATGGTGCTGCCCTGGTATATCGCGGTCCAACGGCGGAATCCCGACTTCCTGCGCATCTTTTTCCTCGAACACAACCTGGAACGCTTCGCCACCAACCGCTACATGCACGCGCAGCCCTTTTGGTATTACATCCCCATCCTGCTGCTCGCGCTTATGCCCTGGTCGGTCATCGCCATACGTGCGCTGGCGGAGGCGATTCACCAATCGATCGCAGAGTGGCGCGCGCGACTGGCCAAACACCACTACATCGGCCATAGCCGTTGGGGCGATGCCTTTCCCGAGTTTCTAGTGTTATGGACCCTTTTCCCGATCGTCATTTTTTCCCTTTCCCGATCCAAACTGCCGGGTTACATTCTGCCCTCCATTCCGCCGCTCACCATTCTCACCGGCGATTACATCAACCGCATTCGCCATAAGGGTTTGAATTTGTGGTTGCTTTTGCTGCACGCCTTGCTTTCCGCAGTCACCATCATCCTGGTGCTGTTGCTGCCGTGGCATATCGTCCATCCGGGAGGCATACCACCGGCCAGTATTTTGCTCCCTGCGGTCTCTAGCGGCGTGGCTGCAGCACTTCTCATCCTGGTCATCGTGGCCCGCTTCGGGGTCAAACGCCTACGCGTGGCCACCATGGTGCCGCTCGTCGTCATGCTGCTGTTCATTTTCGGCGTCGGCCCATTTTTTGGTCTTCCCGCTCTCTCCGCTACCAAGAAAAACATCCGCCTGCTGGATGCTGCCTACTCAGCCCGTCCGCTGGCCGCCATCATCAGCCAGATTGCCCGGCCAAACGAGGTCGTCGCCGTCTACCGGGTACGGCGCGACGTCGAATACGGTCTTTCGTTCTACCGGAACCATCAGGTCGAGAATTATGAACAGGACGGCATTCCGCCAGGAGAGCACATCCTCATAACCCGCGAAATCTTTGCCGGCCAGTTGCGCTCATTGCTGGCCGGCCGGTCCTACCAGCCGTTGTTTTCCTATCCCGCGCAAAATCTTGCGGTCTATCAGGTGTTCGCCAAGCCATAAAGGCGGTTTGGCGACCGGCCGGGTTTCCTTGGCATGGCCTTGTGCCGTACACTCCTGTTCAAACGCGGATGACTCCGGCCCTGCATCTGGAAATTCTCGATTTGCGACATTTCTCTGCCAGCAATCTCAAACCGGTGCTGGAGGCGGAGAGCCTTGTTTGGAACCAGCGCCTGCGCTGGGATTTTCACGCTTCCGCCAACCTGCTGCTGCAGTACCTCGACTCCCGTCTCCTGCCTGGCTACGTCGCCATTGAGAACGGCCGTATCTGCGGTTACGTATTTTGCGTTTACGAGAGTGAAAAGGCCTTGGTCGGCGATGTGTTTGCGGTCCCCTCCACGAGCAATCCACAGTTGACCGCGGATGTGGAGCGCCGGCTACTCGAACATATGATCGAGTTGCTGCAGCACTCTCCCGGAGTCGATCGCATTGAATCGCAACTGCTGCTGCGTCCGCATGGCACCCATGCAGAAACCCTGCGCAACGCCGGATTTCAGATTTACGAAAGACTGTTTATGGAGCTTGACCTAAGTTCCGCAAACCTCGATGAAGGGCCGCCGCGTGATCGGCTCGATGGATTGGAATTGCGCGCCTGGAAAGACAGTGATTTTGCCGCAGCCGGCCACCTCATTGCGCATGCTTATGAAGGCCATCTGGACGGCATCATCAACGATCAGTACCGTTCTGTGGCCGGTTCCCTGAGGTTTCTGCACAACATCGTCCGCTTCCCAGGTTGCGGACTGTTCGATCCTTCCGCCTCACGCGTGCTCGCTTACCGCGGTCGGGATGAAATCGCGGCTCTGCTGCTGTGCTCCCGGGTACGCGAAGATGTGGGTCACGTGACCCAGATTTGCGTGAGCCGGCAGTATCGCCGTCGCGGCCTGGGAGCGTGGCTCTTGGCGGACTGCTCCCGTGCGCTCCACAGCCACGGCTTTCAAGCCCTCACGCTCACTGTGACGCAGCAGAATTCCGAGGCGGTTGCGCTTTATCACCGTAGCGGGTTCATCACTCGCCAAACCTTCGACGCTATGGTTTGGGAACGCCGCGGAAGAGCCCGAACCTAGCCCTACCCGGTGTATTCTTGAATGATGGCGCAAAGAGCAGACGCGGCGAAACAATCGGCAGCCTCCAAGGCTAACCGGTTGGGATACATGGCATTGGTTGCCGGTTGGCTGATCCCCGGGGCTGGACACCTGATGCTCAAACGTTGGGGCCGCGGCCTTCTGGTGTTGGCTTCGATCAGCTGCATGTTTGTGTTAGGCATGATGATGGGCGCCAGGCTCTACGCGCCGAACACGGCCGACCTGTTGGACATGCTGGGTTTTCTGGGTGATCTGGGTGCCGGCCTGCTTTATCTGGTCGGCCACAGCCTGGGGCTAGGCCAGGCGCCGGTGCAGGTGGTGACGGCGGATTATGGCGCAAAATTTGTCGTGGTCGCCGGCTTGTTGAACCTGATCTCAGCCGTGGACGCGCATAGTATCGCCGTAGGGAGAAAGCCATGACCATTGCGCCTTCTCATTTCACCACGGTCGTTCTGTTTGCCACGTTTGCGTCGATCATCTTCGGCATCACGCAACGGAGTACGCCTAAGGCGATGGTTCGCTATGGAGCTTATTGCTTTGTGCTGTTTTTGGCTGCAGTGATTGCGGCCAGCTGGCTCATGTATTTCATCCGCCACTAGCCTGAAGATTTTTCGAGCCAGGAGACCTTTGGGTGCCCCAGCATTGGTTTGAAAGCCGGCGTCTTAGATGCGCACCAGTTCGGTTTGTATGGGGCCGGTAACTACAGCACGGCCGGGCTCGGTCAGCATGTTTACTTCGCTGCGCACGCCGAATTCCGGGAGATAGATTCCCGGTTCCACTGAGAAGCAGGTATAGGGCAGAATGAGACGCTCGTCGTGGGTTTCGAGGTTGTCCAAATTGGCTCCATTGCCATGGGTCTCGGTGGAGATGCTATGCCCCGTCCGGTGAGTGAAGTACTCTCCAAAGCCGGCGTCACGAATGACAGCGCGAGCCGCGTCGTCGGCCTGCCATCCTGCTAGTGGCTTGCCGGCGGCAAACGCCTCTTGCACCGTCTTGATGGCCGCATCCCTTGCTTGCACCACTACTGAGAAAACCTGACGTTCTCGTTGGTTTGGCTCACGGCCGACAACTCCGGTCCAGGTGATGTCGTAGAAGCAAGTCCCGGGGCGGTCCATACGCCCCCAGATGTCGATGAGCAGGAAATCGCCTTCTTTGATCTGCTTTGAGACCGCGGAGGTTGGTTCGTAATGGGAGTCGGAGCTGTTGGCATTTACGGAGACATTCGGCCCATAGCCTTCAGCTATTCCAGCGCGACGCATCGCCTCCTGCAACCACACCATCACTTCATATTCATTTAGCGGAGCACCATTGCCCGACCGCAGGCGCGCGCCGATGTGCTTCCAGGCGGCACTGACAATCTCGTCGATGTGTTGCTGAGCCTGATAGTGGCTGGCGATCTGTTCTGGTGTCAGGACGGCCTCGAAGCGGCTCACCAGATCGGCGGAACTGACGATGGTCTTACCCATGTCCCGCAGCACTTCCACCGTGCCCGCATCGACCAGCGACACGTACATAATGGCGTTGCGTGGCGAGTACTGCATGGCCAGCTTCTTATACGGCTCGAGCATGGTGCGCAGGCCGTCTTCCAACTCCTGCCACGACGAGTAGAGGTGCCCACTGCCCGGCAGGGAAGCGAGCTTTCCGCTTTCAATGCGGTGGGTCAGCTTGCGGGGTGTGCCCTCGGCTGGAATGAAATAGTACCAGCGCCGCGACACTTGCAAGGAGTCGCTCAGCCCCAAGATCCGATAGGCAATCGGATCCCGGTGATGATGGTCGTAAAAGAGCCAGCCGTCTACCTGCTGCTCGCGAAGCGCGGTCTGGATGTGATCGAGATTCATGACCTAAGGTTCATGAGCTGACTATTGAGCAGTCAGCTCAGCGGCGACCCGCTCGGTCACAAAGGCCTCGACGGTATCGCCTACCTGGATGTCGTTGAAGTTGGCAATCCCCATGCCGCACTCCATACCGTTGGTCACTTCGCGGGCATCGTCCTTGAAGCGCTTGAGCGACGAGAGCTTGCCCTTGAAGACCTGTTCTCCATCGCGCATGAGACGAATTTCCGCATCGCGCTTGATGGAACCGTCGACCACACGGCAACCGGCAATGGTGCCGACCTTGGGGATCCTGAAGATGTTGAGCACCTGGGCGCGGCCAACGTAGTTCTCCTTGATGGTCGGTTCCAGCAAGCCCAGCATGGCTTTCTTGATCTCATCCTGCAACTCGTAAATGATCGAGTGCAGGCGGATCTCGACGCCATCCTGTTCTGCCAGATCGGCGGCCTTGCGCTCGGGACGGACATTGAAGCCGATGACGATCGCGTTCGAAGCGGAAGCCAGCAGGATATCGCTTTCCGTGATGGCGCCTACACCGGTGTGCAATACCTTGATGCGCACCTTCTCGGTCGACATCTTTTGCAAGGAGTCGGCCAGTACTTCGACCGAACCGGTCACGTCTCCCTTAAGGATCAGTGGCAGTTCCTTAACGCCAGCTTGCTTGATCTGCTCGGCGAGGCCTTCGAGCGAAACCCTGGAAGATTTCGCCAGCTGCGACTCGCGCTCCTTCATCTTGCGATACTGCGCAATTCCCTTGGCTTTATCGCGGTCGGCAACCACCAGTACTGTGTCGCCCGCATCGGGCATCCCTTCCAACCCAAGGATCTCAACCGGGGTCGAGGGTACGGCTTCCTGGGTGGGGCGGCCGCGGTCGTCGAACATGGCGCGCACCTTGCCGAACGTGTTGCCCATGATGAAGCTGTCGCCCGCTCGCAGAGTGCCGTTCTGTACCAGGACGGTGGCTACGGCGCCGCGTCCACGATCGAGTTTGGCTTCGATCACTGTGCCTACTGCCGGACGATCGGGGCTGGCCTTCAGATTGCCAAGGTCAGCGACCAGGCAGATCATTTCCAGCAACAGATCGAGGTTCTGCTTCTTCTTCGCCGAAACATCGACGAATACCGTGGAACCCCCCCACGCCTCCGGCACCAATCCGCGATCGCCCAACTGCTGTTTCACGCGGTCTGGCTGCGCGTCCGGCTTGTCGATCTTGTTGACGGCGACGATGATCGGCACGTTGGCGGCCTTGGCATGGTCGACCGCTTCCAGGGTCTGCGGCATCACCCCATCGTCCGCTGCGACCACGATGACTACGATGTCAGTGACCTTGGCTCCGCGTGCACGCATGCGGGTAAAGGCCTCGTGACCTGGGGTATCGAGGAAGACGATTTCACGGCCGAATGCAGGCGAGTCCTGCTTGGCAATGCGCACCTTGTAAGCGCCGATGTGCTGTGTAATACCACCGGCTTCACCTGAAGCTACGTCGGTCTCGCGAATGGCGTCCAGGAGCGAGGTTTTGCCATGATCGACGTGGCCCATCACCGTAACTACCGGTGGCCGGGTCACTTCGATCTCGCTGACGTCCTCGTCCTTCATGAGGTTTTCGAGGGCCTCATTGGCCATTTCGTCTTCGAAGGTGATGACCTGGGTGTCGGCCCCGAACTGCGAAGCCACATCCTTGACCAGCTCAGCGTCGAGCGACTGGTTGACGGTGACAAAAACGCCGCGCATCAAGAGCGATGCGATCAGGTCTTTGCCGCGCACGCCCAGCTTTTCCGCAAGATCTTTTACGCTGATGCCTTCTGTCACCGTGATGGTGCGAGTGATCGGCACCGGCTCCTGGGGAACCTGCGCTCCGCCGAAACGTGGCGGGGGCGCAAAGCCCTTCATGGGGCCTTCTTTGGTCTTTGGGTATTGCTGGCGTCCACGACGTTGCTGCGGAGCCGCACGCTGCGGCCGCGGAGCTTCGCCTGGAGGCGGCGTCAGGCCACCAGCACCACCGGCACCGGGCCGGGGAGCACCAAAACCAGGGCGGGCGCCAAAGCCGGGCCGCGGGGCACCGAAACCAGGCCGTCCGCCGGGTCCCGGAGCGCCACCGGGCTGAGTCCGCGTGGGATGCATGGGCCGGCGAGCACCGCCGGGGCCATCTTGTGGACGGGGAGCGTACCCTGCTCCACCGCCGGGTCCACCTGATCCTGGACCGCCGCCGGGGCGGCCACGATCAAAGATTGGCCGTCCTCTCTGGATGACCCCTCCCGGTGGCATGGAAACGTTCGAAGTTGTTGCTGCGGTCTGCTGGGTAACCGGTGGCGGCGGCGGGGCGGTGTACACCGGCCGCGGACCGGTCTGGGGCATGATCACACGCCGCGGTGCGGGCGCCGGCGGAGCCTGGGCAGCAGGAGTGACAGGTTCTGCGACCACGGAAGCTTGCGCGGCGGGCGCACTGGCAGCCGCGACCACAGTCTCAGGAGCACTCGCCGCCGGAGGCGGCGGAGGCGGAGGCGCTTGAGGCCGGGGCTGTGCGGGAGCGGCTGCAACCACACCTGTATTAGCCGCAGGCGGACGCACGTCTGAACTTGAGACTGTGCCGGGGGCCGCGGGTCTGGCCATACCTGGCGCAGCTACCGGTGGCCTGACTTCTGTGCCCGCAAGCGGAGGCCTGGCAACGACAGGCCCGGCGGGTGGCTTAGCAGCGATTGCCGGCGTGGGTGGCGCGGCCACCACAATCCGCGGCTCCTGCCGGGGCTGAGGAACGATCCTTCGCGGCGCGGGCGGAGGCGGTACCGGAGGACGCTGACCTTGCCCACCGAGGATGGGACGCGACTGACCCGGTAAACCCTGGCTGGGCGCAGTTTGGGCAGGTGTCGCTGATTGGGTTGGGGCACTCGAGGCCGCGCTGGGCGGCATGCTCGGAGCCGGACGAGGCACGGCCGCTGATGGCTGCTGTGAAACACCTACGGCCGAACTTTGCCCATGGCTGACTACCGCGCCGGGCGCCGAGCTGACCACGGGGCCGCCGGAGGCTACCGGACGAGCCGGAACCGCGGGCCTGGCCGCCTGGGGTTGAGCCACCTGGGGAGCCGGCGGCCGCTGGGCTATGGCCGCAGCTTCATCTTTTCGCTGTTGAATCGCCTTGAGCACGTCGCCCGGTTTCGAAACTCGAGACCAGTCGATCTTCTGCTTGGGCTCGCTGTCGGCGGCCCTAGCCGCACCGGCGCCGTTCTTCCCGGTGCGCTGAAAGTGCTGGCGCACCCGCTCCGCTTCATCTTCTTCGAGCGAGCTGGAGTGCGTCTTCTTCTCGGTCACGCCGACGTGCGTCAGGGCATCCAGGATCGCCCTGCTCTTCACTTCCAGTTCGCGTGCTAAATCGTTAATCCGAACTTTGCTCATCCGTCCCTTTGTGTCGTACCCGCAGCCATTCAGACGCTCATCGCAACCTCACGGCCGTGGAAATGACAGGTATTATTATTATCCTCTGAAAACGTGGAATTGCGTTATCCAACCACGCGGTAGCGTTCATTTTAAGGCGGTCCGTGCAATTACGCTGCTCTGAGAAAGATCCAGAGGTGTGGTTTTCTTTAGGGGAAAACCACGTGAAGGCCATTTTCCCCGTCTTAGACCAATTGCCCGACCGCCTACACGCCACCTTCGTCTACCTTCCGATCCTGCAGGGTTTCCTGAATGGGTTCTTCCACGTTCCCCTCATCTACAGTCTCCGACCGGGCTATCTCGTAGTTCGGGACGTGACTGGCCAGCGTCTCGCTGACATCTTCCCGTCCCGGTACCTCTGAAATCCCGCCGACGTCGTCGAGATCCTTACCTGATTCGGTCAGTTCTTCCATGCGCATCCGGGACAGGTCGTCGCTGAGGCGGCCCGAACCGTCCACCGTGTCTGGAGCTTCCCGCTCGCCCTCCTGATCGAGGGTGAGAGCGTCGATCTCCTCCCCCGCCTGGGCATCTTCGATCGCCCGGGCTTTTGCGACTAGTTCTTCGTCTGCCTTGGCCAATGCTCCCTCCGCAGCCGGACGCTCTTCCCCGGGCTCGTATTCGCCGAAATAATGACGGACCGCCAGGCTGATCTTCTCCAGCGTCTTCTCTCCGATGCCGGGAATTTCTTCCAGTTGCTCCGGCGTCATGTCGGCCAGTGCCTCAACTGTAGTAATGCCGGCTACAACCAGCTTCTGGATGATCTGCTCACCCAGTTCGGTCACCTGCTCGATCGGCGTCGAAGGCCCGCCGCTCATGGCTTGCATCTGCTGCTCGACTTCCTGGCGCTTCTCTTCCTCGCTCTTGATGTCGATCTTCCAACCCAACAACTTGGCCGCCAAACGGACGTTCTGGCCCTTTTTGCCGATGGCGAGCGAAAGCTGGGAGTCGTCGACGATTACCTCAATCTGCTTCTCCCCCAGGTCTGTGATGCTCACTCGGCTCACCTTGGCCGGCTGCAATGCCTTTTCCGCAAAGGTGGTGATTTCCTCGCTGAACTCGATAATGTCGATCTTCTCGCCCCGCAGTTCGCGAATGATGGACTGGACCCGCATGCCCTTCATGCCCACGCAGGCGCCCACCGGGTCTACGTCCTTATCCCGAGAGAGGACTGCAATCTTGGTGCGCTCCCCCGCTTCTCGGGCGATGGCCCGGATGACCACGGTGTTGTCGTAGATCTCGGGTACTTCGCTCTGAAACAGGCTTTGCACCAGCTCCGGCACGGCGCGGGAAACGATCACCTGGGGACCCTTGGCAGCTCGGTCTACGCGCTGCAGCACGACCCGTACACGCTCCCCGATGGCGAACTGTTCCAGCCGCGACTGTTCCCGCTTGGGCATTCTGGCTTCGGCTTTTCCCAGGTCGAAAATTACGTCCTGCAGTTCGAGCCGTTTCACGGTGGCGTTCAGCACCTCGCCGAGGCGATGGGCGTACTCCTTATAGACCGTGTCCCGCTCGGCTTCCCGTACCTTCTGAAAAATGACCTGCTTGGCCATCTGGGCGGCGATGCGGCCCAGCACGTCGGTCGGCTTGTAATAGCGGATTTCCCCGCCGGTCTCCACTTCCGGCGCGAGGGCGCGGGCGTCGTCGAGCGTGATCTGGTTGACCGGATCTTCCAGCTGCTCGGGAGCCTCGACCACTGTTTTATATACGTAGGCCCGGATCTCGCCCGATTCCCGGTCCAGCTCGGCCCGCATGTTCTCCTGCGTCTTGTAGTACTTGCGGGTGGCCAGCGCAATGGCATCTTCCACCGCGGAAACCACGATCTGCGGATCAATTCCCTTGTCCCGGCTCAACGCTTCGATGCTTTGATAAAGAACACTCGCCATGGTTTTCTCTTTTACCTGTTCGCACTAGATTTCGGGGGCAAGATTAGCCTTTTCGATATTGGCAAATGCAATCTCGATGGTCTGCACCGGCGCCGGCGCCTTCTTGCCCGTTTTTTGCTTTTTCGCCGTCAGGTCGAGCACGATTCCCTCCGGCCTCACCTGTGTGAGCCTCCCCAGCCAATGACGGTTGCCTGCAACCGGGGTGAAGGTCTGCACCTTCACCGGACTTGCCTGAAAGCGCTCGTAATCGGCCCGTGTAGCCAACTTGCGGTCCAACCCCGGCGATGAGACCTCCAAGGTATAATCCGCCACCGGTACGAGGCCCTCAACGTCGATTACGGTGCCAAAATCCCGGCTGAACCGTTCGCAGTCCTCGTGCGTGACCCAGGCCAACTGGTCGAGAGCAATGCCTTCCGCCCCCAGGTGCCCCAGCAGGTTTTGTGCACTCGCCTCCTGGGCCCGCCGCGCGCGTTGTTCTGCGTTTTGCTCGATAAACACCCGCAACACCCTGTGCTTGCTGCCACCCAGGTATTCGATCTCAACCACTTCCAGCCCGTGCGATGCCGCAACTCGATCCGCCGTACGACGGATTTCTTCAATACTTAATGCCATAATTGCCGCTTCAAAATGAAGATGCCGCCCCGGGGGCCGGGCCCCCCGATTTCCTGTCAAGATTGTTAGCGTTGACCAACTTCATGCGGCTTTCTTTACGGAAAGCCCCATACATTGCCGTTGGTGATTGCCGCGTGGCAGGAAATCCGGGCCGCACCAAAAGAAAAGTGGGCTTTCGCCCACTCATTTCTCCGTGTTTCTCCGCAGTGCTGAAGGCGAAGCCAGGGGACAAATTCGTCTGCTTTTTAAAGAATACGCCGATTCCCGATCAAGTTCAACGGTTCGGCGTCGCCTTCCTATTGGTTATAGGATTAAGGAATAACGCCCATTTATGATCCAGACACCGGTACCGGAAGCTCTCACCTTTGACGACGTCCTCCTCGTCCCCGCATACAGCGATGTTGTTCCTGCCCAAGTAAGTACCCAGACCCTGCTCACGCGTTCCATTTCCCTCAACACTCCCCTGCTTTCCGCCGCGATGGACACAGTGACCGAGTCGCGTCTCGCGATTGCCATGGCGCAGCAGGGCGGCCTGGGGGTCATTCACCGCAATTTGACCATCGAGCAGCAGGCCAGCGAGGTGGACAAAGTAAAGCGGTCGGAGAGCGGCATGATTGTCGACCCCGTCACCATTGAGCCGCAGCAACTCATCTCCGATGCGCTGGAGGTGATGCGCCGTTACAAAATCTCCGGGGTCCCGGTGACCCAGGGCAAAAAGCTGGTGGGTATTCTTACCAACCGTGACCTGCGGTTCGAAACCCGCACCGACATTCCGATCGGGGATGTGATGACCAAGGAAAACCTCATCACGGTTCCTGTCGGCACTACGCTCGAAGAAGCAGAGAAGATCCTGCACAAGCACCGGATCGAGAAGCTGCTGGTGGTCAACGGCAATTATGAGCTCAAGGGCCTGATTACCGTCAAAGACATCCAGAAGAAGCTGAAATACCCCAACGCTGCAAAGGACGACCAGGGCCGGCTGCGGGTAGGCGCGGCTATTGGCGCGACCGGCGACTTTCTCGAGCGTGCCGCCGAGTTGGTTCGTTTCCGGGTCGACGTTCTGTCCATTGACTCGGCTCACGGCCACTCCTCGCGTGTTCTTGACGCCGTTCGCGCGGTCAAGAAGCGTTTTCCTGACTTTGCGCTGATGGCCGGCAATGTGGCCACGTATGAGGGGGCAAAGGCGTTGATCGAGGCTGGAGTGGACACCGTCAAGGTAGGGATCGGCCCCGGGTCCATCTGCACTACGCGTATGGTTACGGGCGCCGGTATGCCGCAGATCACCGCCATCAGCGAGTGTTACCGGGCAGCGCGCGAGCACAACATTCCCGTGATCGCCGACGGCGGCATCAAGTACTCCGGCGATGTAACCAAGGCCATCGCCGCCGGTGCGAACGTGGTCATGATTGGTTCGTTGTTCGCCGGGGTCGACGAGAGCCCGGGTGAAACGATCCTTTACCAGGGACGCAGCTTCAAGACCTATCGTGGAATGGGTTCCCTTTCGGCGATGTCTCAGGGGTCCGGGGAGCGCTACTTTCAGGGAAAGGGCGATATAGAGGAAAGACCCTCGACCGAGGGAGTGGTGGCCCGCGAGCGCAACGGGGAAAACCGGCTGGCCAAGTTCGTACCCGAAGGTATCGAGGGCCGGGTGCCTCATCGTGGGCCGCTCGAAGCCATGGTGTACCAACTGGTGGGTGGGTTGCGCTCCGGGATGGGGTATGTGGGATGCAACACCATTAAGGAATTGCAGGAGAAATCCTGCTTTATCCGGATTTCCAGT
>Ga0182024_10007305_pt1 | contig 23841 bp, 16 predicted proteins | sample P32metaG_FD_120480 | JGI IMG/M metagenome (GOLD analysis project Ga0182024, IMG submission 120480) | Permafrost microbial communities from Stordalen Mire, Sweden - P3-2 metaG (Illumina Assembly) | ecosystem: Environmental > Terrestrial > Soil > Wetlands > Permafrost | place: Sweden: Stordalen... | reverse complement strand
TTCAGGGGCTTCTTTTCCCAAGCGTCGTGGGAGGTGACGACAATCTGGTGGTCTATCGCGCCAACTGCGGCCATCGGACGCTGACGCTCCAAAACGAACAACAAGTCATCGACCAAGCGAAGCAAATCGCCGCAAAACACAAGTGAAGGAACCTATCTCAGGGCGCTGAAAGGAGCCTCCGTTCCTCCTGATTCCTATAAGTTACGAGGTTCCTATCGGCTGCCACGGCAGCATCCTTCCTCCACAATGAGCAAGGTTCGACCACGGGCTTTACCTGCTAAGATTGGCGCCAGCATCAGTATGAGTGAAGCCCATCTGCCGGCAATGACGTGGCGCGATTATCACGAAGCAACGAAGCACAGCGTTGAATCACTGAGGCGAGCGCGGCACGTTCTTGACTGGGCGAACATGCCTGATCCGTTTCGCCATTACGAGGGCGTGCCAGTCCTCGATTTGCCGGCAGATCCGCATGTCACTGAAATTCCAGCACTCGAAGTGCTTCAAGGCACTCTTGGTAGCACAGCCGCGGGTGATGGACCGTCTTTCCTCTCGCAAGTACTTTTCTATAGCGCCGCGATAAGCGCGACCAAGCGTGTCCCGTCCAGCGGAGATAAATACGCGCTAAGAGTGAATCCGTCCTCCGGGAATTTGCACCCAACGGAATTTCACTTTGTCACACGGGGTCTGAAGGAGTGGCCAGATGGGCTGTATCACTACGATCCGTCAAGACACATGGCGGAGCAGCGCGGGCGCGGTACTTTTGAAATGTGACTGGCCAGCGGCACTGCACCAATTGTGTTCGTTTTGACGAGTATTGCGTGGCGTGAGGCATGGAAGTACGGTGAACGGGCATATCGGTACTGCTTGCACGACATAGGGCACGCCTGGCAGGCGCTTGCTCTTTCCGCTCGGGCTATCGGATGCGATACTTTTGCGGTCGGAAATTTCGTGGACGATGAACTCGCCCAGCTTTGTCGCCCGAATTCGGATGAATGGCCAATGCTTATGGTCAGCCTGCACGGCGAGTCCATTCCAGTGAGCGAAGCAGACATCGGCAAGACCGTGTGGTTCGGCGGTCAGGCGAATCTGCTTTCGAAGGAGACGATTGCTCAGCCACTGATTGACTGCATCCACTCCGCCACAAAACGAAGCAGCAGCGGGAGGAGTGGTACCTCTTTCGCAGGGCCAGCCCCATCTGGCTCCGGCGAGATTGAGCTTCCCCCTCCAGCTTCATCGACTCGCAGCTTTGGCGAGGTCGCCCGAATGCGACGTTCGGCGCTCGACTTCCTGGGTGGAATGCAATCGATCTCATTGGCGGAGCTCTCGGCCATCCTCGCGGTCGCAGCCCAGCCATTGGCGGCTGACTTTGCCGGCACACGCTTCATTCAGCTGTATTTGTATGCTCACCGCGTCGATGGGCTACTGCCTGGCGTCTACAAGTTTTGGCCGGAGTGCGCCGAGTTGGAGCGGGTGCAGAGTGGTGTTCAGCGTGTAGCGGCCGCTGCTCTGAGCCTCGGGCAGGACCTGGCCGGCAACGCCTGCATGGCCTTTTCGATGATTGGAGATCTCGATCGTGCCGCTGGCACATACGGAGACCGTGGCTATCGCTACGTGCATTTTGGAGCCGGCGCTATTGGCCAACGTCTTTATCTCGCCGCTGGGGCACTTGGGCTGGGTGCGACCGGTGTCGGTGCCTTCTATGATGATGAGGTGTGCCGTCATCTCAGCTTGACGCCCAAACAAGGACAGGTCGTATACCATTTTGCGATTGGTTATCCGGTCCCCGATCCGCGCATTTCGGCATTAAACGATCCGCAGGAAATCACATGATAGGCACACTCGTGGATGGCGATATCATTTAATCGTTCGCCGTCCATTGCCGGATCAAGATGTCGCCCTAGTAGCGCGCGTCCTCCTTGATGCCGGGGGAGGCAGCGCTCTCCGATTTGGAGAAAGCGGCGCGCAGATGTCCCAGGCGGACGTATTTCTGTTTAGCCATTTTCACGTTGATCACAGTGGCGATTTCCCAGCATTGAGAAACTTGCTCGGCCGGTGCCGCGCACGTAACTGATCCTGCTTGGCAGCCTCGCGAGCCCGTACCAGATCGCGCAACGCTTCCGAGTCCCCGTCCGGAACCCACACCGCAGTCAGATCGTCGGACCGGTGACTGCGCGCCAACTTCAAGGCATCCCGCCGATCCGTCTTCACCCGGTCGTCAGCGCAGTGGACCGGTCACTCCATCCTGACTAACCCGCATATAGCAACATAGGCCATGCGGACCGCATTTATGCAATATCGCATGATGTTGTAGTCTCGCTATCGACAGAGAGTCGTGTGGTTGTCAAATGTGAAGGTGCAAGATAGCTTCAGCGAGGCTCGTTTTACGCTAGCGGATTATTGCTGATTTTTGGTATAGCAGCCGAGGGACGGGAATTTGTTCAGGTTCACAGTGCTTCGAGAAATGCCTGAAATGATCGAAAGTCAAGTGGAGGCAAGCATGCGGTTAAATGACTTCGTTAGGAATGGACGCCGAGTATGGATTGGGGTCTCGGCTTTGCTGCTCATGGCACTGCAATCGCTCACCGCCGGCGCACAGCCAGGGCCGCAGCCGCCAGTCGCTGATACCTTCACGGGTCACCCGCGGGTAGCCATCATCAGCGACATCGGAAATGAACCGGACGATCAGATGTCGTTTGTTCGCCTCATTCTCTACTCCAACGAACTCGACCTCGAGGCCATGGTTGCCTCTACGTCCACATGGCAGAAAGCAGCCACGCATCCTGAAACGATGCACGCGATTGTGAAGGCATACGCGCAGGTTCGCGGCAACCTGCAATTGCACGCCAAAGGATGGCCCACCGCCGAAGAACTCGACCAACGCATCTTCGCCGGTCAGCCAGCTTACGGCATGGCTGCAACCGGAGAGGGTAAAGCCTCCGCCGGTTCGCAGGCGCTGACAAAGGCCATCGAAAGCAACGATCCACGTCCGCTCTGGATTTGCCTTTGGGGCGGCGTCAACACATTGGCACAGGCGCTGATCGATCTGCGTGCGACGCATTCGCCTGCGGAGATGGAGGGGTTGATCGCCCACCTGCGCGTCTCCTCGATCTCTGATCAGGACGATGCCGGGCCGTGGATTCGCCGCGAGTTTCCCACGCTCTTCTACGTGGTCAAGCCCAGCTCTCCCAATGGAGAGGAGTATTATTACGCCACTTGGACCGGCATCAGCGGCGACCTTTACTACCGCAATGGCGCCGGCGCCGATACAAGCCTGGTCACCAACGAATGGCTGGAAACCAACATCCGCGCCAAAGGCCCGATGGGCAAAATGTATCCGCGATTCATGTTTATCATGGAAGGCGATACGCCATCGTATATGGGCTTGATCGACAACGGCCTGAATTCTTATCGCCGGCCTGACTGGGGAGGATGGGGCGGACGCTATGTCTATCGGCAGCCGTACGGTGAGACCCACGCTATCTGGACCCAGGGCGGTGACTCGTTTACCCGCGCAACCTCACAGGACCGTGTCATTGGCACAGACGGAGTAGAGCACATCTCGGATCAGGCAACCATTTGGCGGTGGCGCGAAGCCTACCAGAATGACTTTGCCGCGCGCATGGACTGGACCGTCAAAGATTTCGCCCATGCCAACCACAATCCGGAGCTTGTCGTAGACGGACAAGCGGGGACTGCACCGATTGAATTGACGGTGGACGCTAAACAAACCATTACTTTGGACGCAGCCGGGAGCCGCGATCCGGACGGACAGACTCTGCACTACAAATGGTGGGTTTACGAAGAGGCAGGTCTTGCCGGCACTCACAGAGCCGACGTCACAATTGCTGGCGCGACCTTGCCGCAGGCTCAGGTAACGATCAACTCCCCCTGCCGTGACGGGTGGATTCACGGAATGATACCTTGCCGAGGGGATGGCGTGGCGCACGTCATCCTCGAAGTCACCGACGAAGGGACACCGCGGCTTACTTCATATCGTCGCATCGTGCTGCACGTCCGTGCGCTGCCGGCATCTTCGGTTCTCGCAAGAAAATGAGCGCTCCTGCGGCCAGGTACCAACAAGGGTAGCTAATGCAGGACAAAGATCATCGTTTTTCCAAACGATGACGGCTTCAGTGTGCTGATCTGGGGAAAATGGGCCGAGGGATCGATGCGAGTGCGTCGTTTCGACAGTCGCACATCAATGATCTCTCTGCTGGAAACGCTAAGGCTGATCGGTTCGGAAGAAGCGCGCGAGCTAGAGCGATTTGACTTTCTTGATTCCTGTCCACTTTACTCAGCGGAGATCGATGAAGAAATCCTCGCCGCTCATGGATTTCATAGCACCCGATGAAACGTCCATTTCGAACCGTTGGTGCATCCTTTCCATGCTGATGTCGAACATTATCGAGCGCTGTGCGGCTCGCTAATGGACTTCGGGCTGCGATGACGACAACCACCGACACTTTTTGGTCGCGACTGCTCGGTCCTTAACGTTGATGTGCCGATGAAAGGAAATGGATGGTCTTGCCTGCCTCTTCATGGATCGCGCAGGCTTTGGCACTTGCGATCTCGCATTCTGAGGACAAGCGATGCTCACAATAACATCTGCATCAATTCTCTTCGTGCAGCACCCCGCGTTGGCATATTCTTGGAGAAAGTCATATGAGGGGGAGCAGTTGCAAGGAGCACGCAAGCAATCCGGGCTTTCGGCAGGGAAGACTTTTCTTGTTCAGTTCATTTTTCCCCTGTTGATCGCACCATTTTTTCCCCTTGCGCAGACCCCAGTCCATCGAGAGCCGAGCGACCTTGGGGTGGAGAGCCTGACCTGCAACACGGCCGTCAATCCTCTCGGTGTAGACGACGCACTGCCGCGTTTTCACTGGAGCCTCAAGCCGCGAACTGAGTTGCTGCGCGGGGAGCGGCAAACTGCGTTCCAGATCCTTGTCGCTTCGTCGCGCGCCCAACTCGATCATGACTCCGGCGATTTGTGGGATTCAACCAAGAAACCTGGGGCGCTGACACCTCAAGTCTTCTACGCGGGCGAGCCTCTTGAATCCGATATCGTCTATTTTTGGAAGGTGCGCGTGTGGGATCAGCGGGACAGGCCGTCCGCGTGGAGCGAAACAGCAACCTTCCTCACCGGCCTTCTGCAGTCATCGGACTGGCACGGGCACTGGATCGCGGCTGTTCCCGACGGCCCACGCAGGCCGCAGGCACGCGGCACTGATGGCGCGCGCGCCGCCTCGACGCCCCCATTGCCCATCTTTCGCAGCACGTTTTCAGTGAACAAACCGGTCGCGCGCGCGACGCTCTTTCTCTCCGGACTCGGACAATCGGAAGCGATGCTCAATGGAAGACCGGTTACGCAAGCCCTTCTCACCCCCGGTTGGACAGACTATCGGAAGACAGTCCTCTATGAGACGTATGACGTCACGCGCCTGTTGCGCGCCGGCGCCAATGCGATTGGCGTGATGCTCGGCAACGGAATGTACAACGTTGAAGGCGTGCAAGGGCGGTACACCAAGTTCATCGGCTCGTTTGGCCAGCCGAAACTGATCGCCGAATTGCGCCTTCATTACGCCGACGGATCGACTTCGATCGTTTCCAGCAGCGATCGGTGGAAGACGACGAACGGTCCCATCCTTTTCACTTCCATCTATGGTGGTGAAGATTACGACGCGCGCCGCAGACTGCCAGGCTGGACGCTACCCACGTTTCATGATGCAGCATGGGAATACGCTCTTCTCGTCGACGGGCCTGGAGGAGAACTTCGCGCAGAGAATCTGCCGCCCGTCGAGATTATAAAGAATTATGCGCCCCTGAAGGTCAATCGCATCAGCCCAGATCTCGCTGTCTACGACTTGGGCAAGAACTTTGCCGGTCGCCCCGCGATCACCGTGAGCGGCCCGCGCGGATCTACCGTGCGCGTGCTACCCGGCGAATTGCTCGATTCATCGGGCCGCGTGACGCAGGCCAGCCAGGGCGCGTCCCCCGATTCCCCGGTTGTCCTCAACTACACGCTGGCTGGCGATGGTGTGGAGCATTGGTCGCCTCAATTCACGTATTCCGGGTTTCGCTATGCTGAGGTCGCGGTCTCCGCCAAAGACGGTCTGCCCGGAGTAAGAGGATTTGAAGGCCAGGCCATTCACGACGCGGTCTCCGTCGATGGCAGCTTTACCAGTTCTAACGACCTCTTGAATCGCATCCACAATCTCATCAATGCTGCGATCCAGAACAACATGGTAAGCGTTCTTACCGACTGCCCGACGCGAGAAAAGCTAGGATGGCTTGAACAGACGCATCTGGCCGGACCTTCGATTCTGTACAACTACAACCTTTCGCTCCTATATCGCAAGATGGCCAGGGATATGCGCGACTCGCAGACGTCCGGTGGAATGGTGCCGGCGATTGCGCCTGAGGTGGTTGCCTTTCTCGACGAGTCGGGGCACAACACGGACTTTCGCGATTCGCCGGAGTGGGGAAGCGCCATCATCCTCAGCCCGTGGACCGCATACACGTTTTACGGCGATAAGCAGGTTCTGCGCGGTAACTACGATGCAATGGTCGCGTATGCGCATTACCTCGCAACGCGCGCTAACAATGACCTTCTCTCGTACGGCCTGGGGGACTGGTACGACATCGGTCCAGGAGCCCCCGGCAGATCGCAATTGACCGGCGAAGCGATGACCGCAACGGCAATCTACTTCCAGGACCTCACCGCTTTGGCGCATATCGCCGCCATTTTGAACGAGACGGTCGATGTCGCCGAATTCACAAGCCGCGCAGCCGCTGTGAAGGCGTCGATCAACGCACATCTTTTCCACCCCGAAACCAATAACTACGACAAAGGTAGCCAGACGGCCAATGCCATGGCGCTCGCTCTCGATCTTGTTCCCGAGGATCATCGAGCGGGCGTTCTGACCAACCTGGTCGCTGATATTCGTCACCACAACAACCACGTGACCGCAGGCGATATCGGATTTCACTATCTGGTGCGTGCGCTCACCGATAGCGGCCGGTCGGATGTGCTATACGACATGCTCACGCGCAAAGACAGTCCGAGTTACGGCTACCAACTCAGCCGCGGGGCAACGACACTGACCGAAGCCTGGAATGCAAATCCAGATTCCTCGCAAGACCATTTCATGCTTGGCCACGCCGAGGAGTGGTTCTATCGTGGGCTCGCCGGTATCGACTTCGACCTGGACCGCGCTGTGGAAGCGCGCATTTGGATTCATCCTCAAGTTGTCGGCGATTTGCAATCTGTATCGGCGTCGTACAAATCTGTGCTGGGCTTGATCGTCTCTCGCTGGCAGCGCGAAGCCGACACTTTCCACTTCGATATCACCATACCCCCGGGAGTCACTGCCACCATCTCATTCCCACCTGAATTCGGTCGCGGTGTGAAGGAGTCCGGACACGATTTGCGCGGAGATGACGGAGTGCTCTCGGTCAACGGCGGAAGTGGCCCGCTATCGATTGTTGTGGCATCGGGAAACTATCACTTTGTTGCCCAGCGATAAGTCCATTTTGAGCCACAGGATTACTCGATACTCCAGCACAATTCGGATAATCTGGACGTATGCGCCGCTTGGCTTGCCGCTTCCAATCAGTAAGTCTCTTCGTTGTCCTGGGCGTTTCGTTCTTTCCTTCACACGCCCAGCAGATGCCAATTCCGGCGTCGATTCCCAATGTCCCTTCCCCACTGCCACCCGACTTGCTGACAATGCGGGATCCTGCGACCTTCGCTGAGATCAAGATGGACTTCTCCATCGCCGCCGGCCCCTTTCAGCCTACCTGGGAATCCATCGACAGAAACTACCCGGACGACCCCAAGTGGTTGCGCGATGCCAAATTTGGCATATGGGTGCACTTTGGGCCGCAATCGGCGGGAGAGAGCGGCGACTGGTTTGCGCGCAAGATGTATCAACCCGGGACACTCGCGTATCGCAATCATCTACGCAAGTACGGACCGCCGTCGGTGTCGGGGTACAAAGACATGCTGCGCAGCTGGAATCCGACTGAGCTAGATCCTGCCAAGCTTGTCGATATCTATCATGACGCCGGCGCGCGCTTTCTCATCATCCAGGGAGTTCATCACGATAACTTCGATAACTGGGACTCGACCTACCAGCCGTGGAACTCGGTCAACATGGGGCCGCATCGTGACCTTGTGGGCGAGTGGGCTCGCGCGTTGCGCGCGGCCGGGATGCGCTTCGGCGTGGCCTTCCATCATGAGTACGCATGGTGGTGGTACCAGCCGGCTTTTGGCAGCGATCCCCGTGGAAAGCTCGCAGGGGCGCCGTACGATGCGAATCAGACTTTGGCGAACGGGAAGGGCAAATGGTGGGCAAGGTACGATCCGCGTCTGCTCTATGGGATTGATCTGCGCGCCTACAAGGGCGTGGCCGAAGCGAAATGGCGCCCGGAATCAGGGATTTTCTATGAGCATCTGGACTATGCGCACTGGTATGCGACGCGCTGGGCTTTGCGTATCATGGACGTGATCAACAAATACGATCCCGACTTCATCTTTACGGACGGCGATTCGACGCAGCCCTTCAGTGGCTACGCCACAGGCACAGGCTACAAGTGCGACGCCATTCAGCGCGTGCTGGCCGACTACTACAACCGTAGCCTTCAGACGCGCGGCAAGGTCGATACCATTGGGATTGTGAAGTTCCATCCGCCGCTCCGCGGCGTTGCGACGACATTCGAGGCCCAATTTCCCGACGGAATCAAGACCGACCAGCTCTGGTTCGGAGAAAACGCAGTCGGCGACTGGTTCTACCGCCCTGACTTCGTCTACAGTGCGCGTGCCCTCGTTCTCTATATGCTCGAGGTCGTTTCGCGCGATGGGGACTACGCCGTCAACGTATCGCTCAAGCCGGACGGGTCGCTCGATGAAGGCAGCCTGAAAATGCTTCGCGAGGTGGGCGCGTGGATGAAGATGAATGGCGAAGGCATCTACGGCAGCAGGGCGTGGACCAGATTCGGCGAGGGTGTGCAGAATGCTAAGGGCGAACTCAGGACGCTCCCTTCAGGGCAACTCGGCAAAGATCAGGCAGGCTTCCGATTTGGTCCAACGGACTTCCGATTCACGGCAGGAAGCGACGGCTCGGTCTATGTGTTTGCGCTGGCGGTTCCTCATCCAGGGGCTCAGGTGAAGATCGTCTCGCTGGGCACGAATGCTGGATTGCTGGCCGCTCCCATCCGCGCTGTCACTCTGTTGGGCAGCGGCGAAAAGCTCATCTGGCATCAGGAACCGGATGGATTGGTTATTGTTTGCCCTGCACACCTTCCTTCGCCAATTGCCGTCACGTTCCGGATTCAACCGTAATTTCCGACCAAGTCCGAGATGTTTCATGCATCGAAGGATTTTCTTGCGTTTTCGCCAATTAAGTAATACGGTAACGGTAACGTTGGTTTCTCTACGGCGAGGTAGTTTCATGTCAACCTCAGTTCCAAAGGCAGCACCCGATGGCCTCGCGATTGAAGATAGCTGGGGCAACTTTGTCGCCGGCCGTTATCGTGAAGGCAAGAGCGAGGCCGAATTCCGCAACTACGATGCTGCCGCGGTACCGACCGTGGCCGAGTTTTACAAGACGAATCACGAGCGCCAGACCCTCGATTTTGTTTTAGCCAAAGAGAAAGAGTACTTTGCGCTCAACAAAGGCAGGATGAGCATCTGGGAAGCGGCGGAGTTCCTTAACACCCTTGTCGACGAGAGTGACCCCGACACCGACCTGACTCAGATTGAGCATCTTCTGCAAACGTCGGAGGCCATCCGCAACGATGGGCATCCGCGCTGGATGGTTCTTACGGGTTTCATTCACGATCTCGGCAAGGTGCTTTGCCTCTACGGCGAGCCGCAATGGGCCGTGGTGGGCGATACTTTCCCGGTGGGGTGCGCCTGGTCTGACAAGATCGTCTTCCCGGAGTACTTCTCCGCAAACCCCGATAATAAAGTCGCCGAGTATCAAACCAGATTCGGCATCTATGAGCCCCACTGCGGCCTTGAGAATGTGCATATGTCGTGGGGACATGACGCCTATATCGGGCATGTGATGGAGGACTATATGCCCGAAGAGGCGCTCTACATGCTGCGCTATCACTCCTTCTATCCGTGGCACCAGCAGGGCGCCTATACCCACCTGTTGTCGAAGCACGACGAACAAATGCTGCCATGGGTGCTGAAGTTCAATTCCTACGATCTATACTCCAAGGGCGCGGCCAAGCCGGACCTCCGGCAGTTGAAGCCATACTACGAAGAGCTCATTGCCGAGTTCTTCCCCGGCAAGATCGACTGGTAACTCTCGGCGTTTCGCGCTTCATCCTGACTTTTGCACAAAGATAATGGCCCGGATCTGGATAAGATTCGGGCCATTTCGATTGCGGCGTTCGAAGTCTTGCAGTCAAATCAATCAGAAGCTGACCTTCAAGGCGCCCTGGATCACGCGTGGCGCATAGGGCCCGATACCCGAGATCTGGCCGAAGTTGCTATCTGTCGGGTTGTTGTCCGGCGACCCATAACTGGGAGTATTAGTCGCATTGAACATCTCCCACCGGAATTGAGCGGAATACCGCTCATGAATGGAAATATTCTTGATGAACGAAACATCCATGTCGCGATCCGGCGGGCTGTGGAGGAAAAACTTGGGGGCGTTGCCTGGAGTCCCGAATTCATTTTCGGCAAACGCTGCCTGGTTAAAGTAGTTGTTGAGCCAATGACTCTTCCCTCCCTTGCGGATATTGAAAGGCTGCCCTGCAACCAGATCTGCGCGATCCTGTCCCTCATCGTAGCCGGAGTTGTTGTTGCCGTTACCGCCGTTGATGGTGAACGGTTCGCCCGATTCCGCAGTGAAGATTGCGCTCACTGCCCAGCCACCGAGAATCTTCTTCATCAGGAGGTTTCTTCCGTCAAAAGTGGGACCGTGGTAGAGCCCATAAGTAACCCATACCAACGGCACATTCAGGCTGGATGGGCCTTTGTCATGCTGAATGCTGTAGGGGTCGCTGACGCTGGATTCAAAATCGGGATCGCCCGATCCACCCACGTCTGTTGTCCGGGACCAGGTGAAATTGGACTGAATCTGGAAGTTATGCGCGAACTTATGTTCGATGCCGGCCTGGAGAGCGCTGTAACTTGAAGTTCCCCCGTCCTGCACCTGGATGATGCCTCCAAATGCCTTATTCACGCGCATTCCACGTACTGGGTCGTTGGCAACGCCAATTGCTCCCGTTTGTCCGGGATTGCGGTCGACTGTTGTGGCCTGATGATACGACTCGCTGCCCACGTATGCCAGGTGAAGCGCGAGCGCCTTCGTGAACTGCTGCTCAAGCGACAGATTCCAGCTCTGGGTAACGCCAAGTTTCAGGTTAGGAAGGAAGGTTGCCGATATTCCGACGCCGCTGCCAAACGTCGAACTCGCGGGCGGATTTTGTTGCGGTCCAGCGAAGGGAGGAAATGGGCTCTGCCCAGCCGTGAGCCCCGGCCCGCCGGCGAAGTTGGTCCATGGATTATCAAAGGGAACATACTCGCTTGAGCTTGAGGACGGGCTGTATTGTGGATTGAACGGCGCCACGTCCCAGACCCTCTGATAGAACGCGTCTTCCATTGGAGTCGTGAACATTCCGAATGCAGACCGGAACGTCGTAGTTGGATGCGGCGACCAGGCGATTCCGATCCTGGGTTCGAAGTAAGTGAAGCTCGAATGGTACAGGCTGTCGGTGATGCCCGCGTCTCCTGGAAACACTAGCCCAACCGGGGCATTGGGAAACCGTGTGCTCTGCTGTCCCGGAATGTAGGCTGCTCCGCGCCCACCCGCGACCACTGCGGGCGTATTCGGATCCCAGCGCAGCCCCAGCGTCACCGTCACATTCGGCTTCAGCTTGAACTGATCCTGCCCATAAGCTCCGAACATCCACTGCGAAGTAGCCCCCGCTTCCCCGGCGCCCTGGACCAGCTGATCAGCTTTGCCCAAAAGGAAATCCGCGAAGGGAACGCCGTTGTCATATTCGCCGTTGAAGCCCATGACGGGGCTCTGAATGAACGCCGAGCGCTCGGTGTGATGGCGATGGAACAGGTCTCCGCCGGCCGTGATCGTATGTCTGCCAAGTGTCTTGGTGAAGGTATCGGTCAGCGCATAATCGCGGCGCTTGGTGTCATCCGGATTGCTTGAGAAGGATACGAATCCTTCCGGTGGAAGATAAGGGCTCGTGGCGCCGCCCGCAACCACGTTGAAGTCTTCCAGGTAACATTCGTTGGGCGGATCGACAACGTTAATGAACTCCGAAAGGCAGATGGGCTTTCCGCTGGAGTCGAGAAGAGGCGTTCCGGTGTGGAAGTCATAACTGACCCAGCCAGCTGCGAGCGTATTCAGCGTTGTCGGGCTGATCATCCAGGTGTGGTTGACTACCTCGTTCAGATAAACGCCATTCGAGCCAAGAATCCCGGCAAGGATGTTGTTGGGAATCGTAACTCCTTGCTGGTTGTAATCATTCTGGAAGCTGCGCACAAAAATCCGTTGCTTGTCGTTGATGGTGTAATCGAGGCGCGCTGTCACTTCATTGAAAAAGGTCGCCTGCTTGGGCAATGCAAAGTTACTGTAGCCCGTGGTTGGATTCTGTCCTACGGGTATATATTGCAACATCGCCACTGCGCCCTTGCTGTAGACCGAGGGATCGACTTTGTTGTCGACGAACGGCGCTGGAAGAACGATTGGCGCGGGATTTCCGTTCGAGTCGGTCACGTTGAGCAGTGCGGAGAAGTCGCCGTTCCGTTCAGCCGCGGTTGGCGTGTAGGCGGTGTTGGTTTCGGCCGTATAGCTCTCCCGCGTTCCCTGATAGTTCGCAAAGAAGAACAACTTGTCCTTCAAGATCGGCCCACCGGCGTCGCCGCCAAACTGGTTGCGCTTGAGAAAGTCGAGGTTCCCGCTGAACGGATTGCGCGCATTGAAGTAATCGTTGCGAATGAACTCGAACACTCCACCGTGGAACTTGTTGCTGCCCGACTTAGTTTCAATGCTCACAATGGCGCTGGGTGCGAATCCATTGCGCGCATCAAAGTTGTTTGAGATTACACGGAACTCCTGCGTGGCATCCGGATTGGGGAAAGGAAGCGCCAGCAGAGTGTAGGTATCCATGTTCGATACGCCATCGAGCAGATACCAGGTACTGCCTTGCCGCTGCCCGCCCGCCGAGGCGCCGGACTCGTTGGGGAAAGAATTGGTGGCTTGCAGAGTGGACGCCTGGCTGTTCAATTCGTTGGTCACGCCGGCGGAAAGAAACACCAGTTGGCCGGGGTCGCGGCCATTCAACGGCAGATCCTTGACCGTGTTCTCATCTACGATCTGGCCCAGTTCGGCAGACGTTGTATTGATCAACTCCGCCCCACCGGTTACGGTGACCGTATCCTGCTGGCCGCCGGGCTTCAAGACCAAGTTGAGCGTTGCGTTTTGACTCACGGTCAGGCTGACGCCGGTGTTCACCAGCGTCTCAAATCCAGTGTGCGTCGCGGTCACCCTGTATTGCCCAGGGGGAAGCGAGTTGAATGCATAATTTCCTGTTGAGTCACTCTCTACGGCAACCTCCAGATTCGTCGCGATGTTCTGCACCGTCACGTGCGCGGCAGGAACCATCGCCTGGTTGGGATCTGTCACAGAGCCGGAAAGGCGGGCACTCGTCGAGGATTGTGAGACTCCAAAGGGCCCGCAGATCAGCGGGACGGCCATCAAAGCGAGAGGGACGATGCGTTTAGACCAAAGGGTCAATCGATTCGAAATTTGACTTGGGATTCGCTTCATGAGGTGCCTCCTACGTTTGTTCGTTCCCCTTTTCGGGCTTTTCTGCGCATTCATATGAGAGACGTTAGCGGTACCTTTATCTGAACTCGAGATGGCCAAGTTCGGACTTCTGGTAGCCCACACAGCGCGATTCGCATCGGTTGGGTCAACGGTGATGCCTCCTGCATTTTCGGGTTGTTCCCTGTATTCTGCGCCGTTTCCCCGTAGAGATGACCCACTACCGACAAGCGGAGAACCGAACTTCAGGGCCTGAAAATCGATGCTACTTAATTGTCAGAAACTTTACGTTATCGGTAACGTAAATTGCAAGAAGTATTTTAGAAAAAGTTTATGCCTGGAAGCATTTTGGGGCAAATTAGCGAAGAATCCGGGTGATTTCCGGATGATTTCGGACGGCAGCCATATTTCGGTAGCGGTACAGTTAAGGCCTCAAGCGCACTTCCGAGTCGGGTTCGAGACCTATTGCAACACGGGGAAGGCGGGACTTTCCGCGGAGAACTGGCGCAGCAACTGAGCTGAGGGCTCCCACTCACCTATGGGCGGATACAGCAGCATTGCCTTCCTAGCCAACCGCGCGGAACCGGTAACGGCTGCCTGGATTGCCGCGCGCTCATAGGCTTTGACGGCAAGCACCAGGCCGCGGACCTCTTCCGGCAACGAGCCGCAGCATTCCGGAACGATCCCGTGACGGGAGATGGCGCATGGCGCTTCCACCACGTCCTCATACTCTACGTCAGAGATCGCGCCATGATTGCGCACATTGATCACTACCCGGCGCGGGTCATCGCTACAGAGCGCATTCATGACGTCCAAGGCGATTCGATGATAGCCTGTGGCAACCCGAAACGGGTCATCCGTCAACGAGTGCGATTTGTCAAACGCGGTGCCGGCATTCGCTTCAAGCTGCATGTATGAGCCAGACCGTTGGTTCAGATAGTCGACATAAATTGTCAATGCGCTTTGCATCTTGCCGACCGCGATTTGCGCCTTGAGTTGCGCGAAGAGTTCTTCGTTGAGCTTCCCAATCTCTTCGCCTCGCGTTGTGCCCACGATGCGTTGATTCGCAAGCGCCTTGCCCCGGCTGTAGTAGAAATACAAGTATTCGGTCGGAATGAGGTCAAGGCTGCGAAGCATCTCAAAATCGAAGAGCGGGGCGTGGTACAAGCTCTCCAAGGCCTGATTGCTGCCGAGGATTCTGTTCGTCACATCTTGGCCGCGCAGCAGCACACGCCGAACCCACCCCAGGTGATTAAGCCCGATGTAGTCGCAGTGCACATCGGCAGGCGCCGCTCCAAGTGTCTCTGCGATGCGATGGAAGAGCTCGGTGGGCGTGTCGCAAATACCGATCACGCGCACTCCTGAATTGTGACTCACTGCCTGCGTGATCAACCCAGCAGGGTTGGTAAAGTTGATCATCCATGCGTCGGGGCTGAGCCGCTCGATTAATCGCGCGTATTCAATGGCTACGGCGGCTGTGCGAAGGCCCATGGCCACCCCTCCCGGGCCAGTCGTTTCTTGTCCGGAATAACCATTTTCGATCGAAATACGCTCGTCGATCGCTCTTGCCTGTATACCTCCAACCCGGATCGCCGTGAGCACGAACGAGGCACCGGCGATGGCGTCTTCGATTTCAGTGGCAACACTCAGCTTAAGATTCCCGCCTTCCCGATCGACGAGTGCACGGCCAAGCTCGCACATCATCTGCGCTCGGTCCGCGTCCAGGTCGTAGAGGACCATTTCATCAACTCCGAGGTGCTCGCGCGACTCGTTGACTCCGTATATTACAAGGGGAGTTCGCACTCCTCCTCCGCCGATGAGGGTAACTTTACGATTGCCCATGGGTGTCCTCGAGTTCTTGCCTTGTCGGCAGGCCATTGAGAGCCCCGGCCATTCTCGTCGATAGTGCTCCGCAGGCCGCTGCCTGCCGCAGCATTTCCTCCGCATCTGCCCCTGCAAGCACTGCGTCAATCAAGCCTGCATCGAAAGCATCTCCAGCCCCTGTCGTATCCACGACCTTGATGACCGGCGAGGGGATTTGGAGCATTCTGCCGCTGGTTCGAATCGCCGCACCATCGGGGCCAAGCTTGACCACTGCGTGAGTGAATCCCAGTTGCTCCAGCCCAAGCAAGACTTCTTCAGGACGCGCCTTGCCGGTCAGGCACTCGGCTTCTTTTCGGTTGGGCAGAAAATAGTCGATCTCGATGCATGTCTGCAGATTTTCCGGTTTCCGATACCATTCAGGCTGCCAACCGACATCCAGCGAAACTGTGCATCCCGCATCTTTCAGTGACGGCAAGACGGCCTGCGCGAAACGCCGCTCCAGGGGGACGGCAAAATGTACATGCGCGGCCTGCTGCAACTGCTCCCTCAGTTCTTTCGCTGCCAGGTACTCGCCAAGCAGTTCGTTGCTTCCCGCGTAGCTATAGAAAGAACGCTCGTTAAGTACAGAGACACTCACCGTGACGCCGGAACTGCCGTGTACTCTTCTTACCCCGCCGGTCTCCACACCGAACTCTTCCAGGCGACGCTTGATCCACGGCTCCTCGACCTCGCCCACCACGCCGAAAACGGCCGTCCTGCGGTTCAGTCGGCCCAGCCCGCAGGCCGTGATGGCAGCCCCACCGCCCAATTCTCGAAGATAATTTCGGGTGAAGATCTCCTCGCCCGGTAGCGGCCAGTTCTGCAAGCCCGAAAATACGTGGTCGATGTAGATTTCGCCCACCGTAACCACGTCCCAACGCTTCGTCATACTGCCTCCGAGAACGGCCAGCTCTCCTGTTGCCGGGCGCGCAGCAGAAAGATTGCAATGCCAAGAATCAAGAAAATCCCAGCCAGCGCAATATAGACTGCGCCACTAGTAACTACGATGTAGATCCACCCACCCAGCGCGATCAGCGCCGGCATGGGGTAGAGCGACATTCTGTACGCATCGCCAATAGCGCGCTTTTGCCTGCGCAGCAGGATCACCGCAACGCACTGCGCTGCGAACTGTAGCAGAGTCTGAGTGACGATGAGCGCCGTGATCAGGCTTTCAAGGCTAAACAGGCACGCGATCGCCCCACAGATGCCCATTGCGAGCAGAGAAACATTAGGGAACTTTCCCTTGGGATGAAGGCGTCCGAACACCGAAAAGAACTGGCCCCCGCGCGCTGCCGCATAGGGAATCCGCGAATAGCCAAGGAGAATCGCGAAAACCGAGCCGAACGAAGCAACAAGGATCAGGATTGCGATGCATGTGCCACCCACGTTGCCATAGGCGCGGACCATAAAGTCCGCGACAACGGTCTGCGAATGGATTGCATCGCGCCAAGGCAGCACGCCAATGATGGAGACATTCATCACCAGGTAAATCACCGCAATTAAAAGGATCGAGAACAGAATCGATCGCGGAATCGTTTTCTTCGGAGTGGAGACCTCGTTGCCGATCAGGCAGACGTTGTAATAGCCGCCATAGTCGTACATGGCGATCAGCGTCGCCGATCCCAGCCCAAGAAAGAAGCCTCGGTCCAGATGAAACGCGTGTTGCGGAAAATCAAATGCCATGGCCCGATGAAAGTGCGTCACGCCGGTAAAGATGATCCACGCCGTTGAGCCCAGGACGGTGATGGCGGTGGCGATGGACAGATAGGAAATGGAACGAATATTGCGATACAACAGCACTGTGTTCACCAGGCAGACTGCCGCCGCAATCGCAACCGAGCCGGCATGATGTAATTGCGGCAGCAGGTACCCCGCATATTGGGCAAATCCTACTGCGCCACCCGCGATCGAGATCGGCCCCAGCACAATTGCCTGCCAGAGAAATAGAAAGCTGAATAGACGGCCGTAGGTCCGTGAGCCGAATGCTTGCAGCAGATAATGATATGGACCGCCGTCAAGCGGCATGGCCGAACCCAACTCCGACCAGACCATTCCATCGCACAACGAAACGAATGCGCCCAGAATCCATCCCAGCATCGCCTGCGGTCCGCCCATGGCGGCCAGGGCGAGCGGGATCGTCAGGAAAGGACCCACACCGATCATGTTCAGCACATTGGCTGACGTGGCTCCCCAGAACCCGACCCTAGGCACGAGTTCAACTCGTTCCTCCAACTTGCCTCTCCCTTCTTACTTCGAGAGGGTCCTCCCGCACAGTTAGCTTCGACCCCTCGCTGTCATTCCGCTGACTGAGAGGTCGCAGACGACCAGCCAGCCGCCGCTCATCGAGGTTGTACTTGTCCCTGCAAAAACGTTAGCGTTAACTCTACCACAGAAAACGTCGGATCGGGATTCATAAGCTAAGCCTGTATTACATAGCTTGATGCTTGGTTTCCTTGGAACCGGCATTTTGGATAGCGCTACCGTCGTACGCCACGCGTGTTGTATGCTTTAGGCTGCGCATCGTTGGGCCTTCTTCGCCTTGGCTGCGCACAATCGTCTTTCTCCTGGTGCATGGATGGCGATCCGCCTCAAAGACATTGCGCGAGACTTGGACGTCTCAGTCATTACTGTGTCTAAGGCTCTGCGCGGAAATACCGACATCAGCGAAACCACGCGACAGCGGGTGCTGGCACGCATGAAGGAACTGGACTATCAGCCCAACATGACTGCGCGCGGACTTGCCACCGGCCGCTCCTATATTGTTGGCCTCATCGTTCCCGATCTGCTCAACCCATTCTTCACGGAGCTGGCCAAGTGTCTCGGAGGCGCGCTACGGAATCAATCCTATGGCCTCATTCTCTCCTCGTCCGACGACAACCCGGAGGTGGAGAAGTCCGAGATCCGCATGATGCTTGCCCGGGGCGTGGACGCACTGCTGATTGCCTCATGCCAGGAGATGCTCGAGGGCTTCATGAACGTTCACAATCAGGGCACGCCGTTCGTGCTGGTTGACCGGGCGTTTCCGCACTTGCGCGCAAATTTTGTCGGCACTGACGATTTTTGCGGTGGCAAGTTGGCTGCTGAGCATCTTATTCAGGTCGGTCGCAGGCGTCTTGCCTACATTGGCAGTCCCGATCTGAGCCCAGCCGCTGACCGTTTCCGCGGATTTCGATCGGCGCTGCGCGATAACGATATCGAATTGCGCGAAGACTTCATGCTCTCAAGCACCATAGTGGAGGCGTCGAGCGACAACGCGGGCTACGAAATGATGCGCACGCTGCTTAAGCGCAAGTCCCGGCCCAACGGGGTCTTCTGCCACAACGACGTAGTCGCTATCGGCGCGATGAAGGCAACGCTCGACGCGGGTCTCTCGATCCCCGGGGACATTGCCTTTGTTGGCTTCGATAATGTGAAGTATTCGAAGTACCTGCAGATCCCGCTGACGTCCGTCGACCAATCGACACAGCAACTCGGTGAAACGACTGCACAGCTTGCGCTTGATCTTGTGGCGAAGAAGCTGGATAAGCCAAAGAAGATTCTGCTGGCTCCAACTCTGGTGGTGCGCGAATCCACGATGGGCGCCGCATCCACAAACTATCCTGCCATCTCCGGAGCCAAAGAGGCACGGTCAAAGTTGCTCAAGCTCAAGCCGGCGAAGAATGCGATAGGATCAAGCTGATTGGCTTGCACGCTGGCTTTGGACAGCATTGTCGCGCGCATAAACCATCACCGGCACCTGCGCAGGAATATCGACCTCAATCTGGCCGTCCTCAACCTGCACAGGAAAAGGCTCGCGCCCGTTCACAGTCAAACGGCGCGCCGTTAATTCCGCGGCCGACCATCGCGCCGGTAAGGGATAGTGCAACCTCCCACCATTTTTCGAGTAAAAGGCAATTCGATTCGCATCCACGGGGCAGGTGGTCGACTCGTTCGTGGTAACCGTTGCACCATTCCATTTCACGCCGTAAGACGAACCTGTCGCATCCATCCAAATCGTTGAATCGCCCTCGAGACGAATCTCCCGCACCGTGCCGCGCGCACTAAACGATTTCACGTCGAGCAGATGGATCTTGTTGTACGGGAGCACAACCAGAAAATAGAAATCAGTAATTTCTTTGCGGTCTGTGCTGTTTTCAAACCACACGCCGGGCCGGCTGTTCCAAAACAGGCTCTCCCGCGGCCGCGGCTTTCCATCGCCGGAGCCGCCAAAGATCGCCGCCTTGCGATAGACGATCGCCGTCAGCGGAATCTGTTCTCCGCCAAACGGACAACTCGATGGCTCCGGGCCATTGACCGTAAGCGCCAGCTTTCCGACCATTGGATAGCGGAACTTCTCTGATGTCACATACACCCCGCGCTCGCGAAACTCCTCGATTACCTTCCATTTGCCATTGACGAGATTCTCGTAACCGCTGGCCGGATGCTTCCGGTCCCAGTCGTTACGAATCGTGTACCATGACATCGCGTCGATCAGCATCGCATTCCGCAGCCGATAACGCGTCATCATGGCATCGATGCGCCGCCGCGCCCATCCGCCCAGCACGTACTTGGCCATGCCGACGATGTAAGAGTCTTCTCCATCCCATGCCCGCGCCTTCCAGAGCGCACCATTCGGTTCGCGCGCGATGAACGCCGGATCGAAGAGCGGGCTGCTTTTGTAAGCGTCGTCGTAATTCACATTCACGCTGACGTTCGCATTGAGCTGCCGGCTGTCTTCCATCAGCTTCATCAGCTCGGCGTAACTGCCCAGGCTTGCATTCACCACGTCTTCTGACGGAAAGCCCGTATCCTGCCCTTCGTACACCCATCCGCTGATGTAGGCCACCTGCGGCGCATAGTCGGTGATCCGCGCAATTTCGCCGATCAGCTTCTTGCTCTGCGCAAATGTGGTCCGCGGCTCTGGCTCTATCTTCTGCTTGCCGGCGATCATAAATAGAAACTTGTCGTCGAAGTAATCGGTGGGCCGCTGCGGCATCCGCGTCCGTAACAGTTTCGCCGCCCCGAACCATGGCGCCTGCGTATCGTCAACCTTGTAGAAGTCCAACCTGCATCGCGACTGCTGCTCGACCAGGAGGTTCGGCGTTTGCCCGTTCCCGCATGCCGCGTCATTGCCGTCGTTCATTTCGTAGCAACGGCCGCCGTGCACTCGATACACTTGGATAGTTCCAATCCGCGCGCTGCGCACGCCCTCGACCGCTGCAATCGAGGTCTCGGCTCCATCCATGAATGCGGAGACTTCCAACAGGCAGCCAATGCCCCCCGCCCCCACGGCGCCCATGGGAAGCTCGGTACTGATTCGGCCAAAGTTATCGTCGTCGGGATAGCGATAGGGTTTCGCGTCCGCCACGCGGACAAACGATCCCCCGTCCCGGCCCTGCGCCATCCACGCCGCTCGATCACCCTCGCGCACCGTCGCCACGCTGGGCAGAGCCACCTCGATCAACTCGAAACCGGGGTGCTCCACAACATCCTCCATCGTCAAGACGATGGACGCATCTTCAATTGTGTATCTCAGCGAGAAGCTCGCTCCATCCTGATGCTGCCAAGGCACAGCAAATGGAAACACGACGCTGTCGGTTGTCTTGGTGAAGGAAGCCGCTTTCAACAAAACCGCGTTGTAACTCCTCGGCTGAAGGCGGCATAGAATTGCCGTCAGCGGAACTCCCGTGTCCTCACCCCAGATGGATTCGCCGTTGAAATCGTACCGAAACGGCAGTCCGTCTTCGGCGTCAAGGCTAACAGCCAAGGAGTTTGAGCGCAGGGATACTTCCCGATGCGGGGGCTGCCGTTGGCCGGTCATCAATCCTTCGGAATTGCTGGTTTGCCGCGCTTCGGGCAGGATGTCCGTTCTTGCCGCCAAAGCCGTAGACGCCCTGGCGCACCCGAGCGCAAAAAGCTTGTGCAGAAACTCTCGTCGAAGGATCACTGGATATGGTCCTCAATGGCAGGCCGGCGTCGGCGAATGAGTGTTTACTCCGACAAGAGCGTCACCGGTCCGATCAGGCCGGAGGGCTCGAGAGCGGAGTCTTTGGTGAAGTAGTTCCAGGTGGTGAAGGTATATCGTCCAGTTGAAGGACGGTTCATGTTGTTGAGAAACCAATCTGGAAACTCCTTCAGGAAAGAGCCTCCCTTCAGCTCCGGGTCTCCCTGCTCCCAAACCATGTCCGCCGGCTGCTGCTCATCGCCGATCAGGCGATTGGCCCAGACATTGGAAACCGCTATTTCGAGCAGATTGTTTCCTGGACGCGCAGCCCTGCTGATGTCAATACGCCATGGGGCTGTCCAAACGACGCCCAGGTTTTCTCCGTTGAGCGAGACCTCCGCGATGTGTTTCACCGTTCCCAGGTCGAGGTAGAGGCGCTGTCCGCTTTTCAAGTCTGGAATCTTCATCGTCTTTTTGTAGGTCGCGGTGCCAGAGTAGTATTTGATTCCTTCTTCCTTCCTTGTTGTCCAGTCCTCGAGGGTATCAAAGCTTGCAGTTGCAGGACCGCCCCGCGCGGGATCGAAAAGCAAATCCCAGCTTCCTTCAATTTTGGCGATGATCGCGAAGCTTGGAAAGTTCGAGCGCTTTGCCGCCGTGCCAACAACCGGCCTGCGAAAGTGAACGAAGAAGCTCTCGCATGCTGCAAAATGCAGTGGCAGCCTGGTTGATTCGCCTGTTTGATCGAAGTCGGAAAGGTCGCGCGTCGTGCCCGCCACCGGATCCCAGAGCTCAGGCTGTTTCCCCCCTGATGGAAAGGTACAGTGAACGATTCCTTCGGCCCACGATGTGTTCGCAACAAAGTAAATGTCGGTCTCGCCGTCTCTCCGATGAATGCTCTGCAACTCGAGTGCGGACGTATCCGGTGCGAAGCTCACAGTCGATTTTGCCGTGGGGGCAATATATTGACCTCTCTGCAGCAGAGTCTGGCATCGCCATAGGTAAGTAATCCAAGCTTTACCCGGCTTCCACCATGTCTGATACCGGCCCAGGTGTACTCCCCAGCGCCCCATGGCGTTTCCCGGTTGATATTTCTCGTCCCATGGTTGCTGCACAAAGTGATGCACGTTGATGCGGTTCACGCCGGCGCAGAATGCGGCATCGCCGATCGGCTTAAGCCATGCTGGGTGCTCCCGCCATTGGGCGAATTCCGGCGCGCTGGTAAAGGACTCGGCGCTGATAAGCCGGCTGTTTTCGGCGCGAGCGGCCTTGACCACCGGCTCCAGGTCCGACGGAGAAAAACGGTTGTTGGTCGTCCAGAATTCAACTGTGGGAAGATCCAGGTACTTGACGACCTCATCGATCTCCCAGGGCCCCTCGTAGGGCTCGGCGGCAAACTTTAGCCCTGCCGCGTGCGCCAAAGGCCCCGGCGTGGCCCAGTAACAATCCCGGTAGAGATCGTGAATGGTCCTCGTCATGTCATGCTTCAAGCGAGTGGACTCCTCTTCGCTACCGATCGTACGGCCGGCGAGCACCGGCAGCCACGGGGTGACATCGTAACCGCGGCGGGACTGAAATTCCTGACGCATCTTTGGGGTCCAGGTTGGAGTTCCCGCTTCGTAGCTGTCGCAGTAGAGCGTCGTTAGCGGGTTGCCGACGAACTCACCGAGGTGCTTCTTGATCTCGGAGATTACATGCTGCATATGGAACGTGACTGCATCCGAGTTCATCTTGTCGCATTCCAGCCCCATGGCTGCCCATTGCGCAGGCTGGATCATCGCGCCTGTCGTGGTGTGTCCGAACCTGTACAAAGTCCAGTGGCCTAAAGGAGCATCCCAGGCGATCTCTCCTTTCGCGTTCATGCTGCCGGAAAGATCGATGATGCTTCGCAAGTCGATGGGGCCTGCTGCAGGAACCGCTAGCACCGCAACATCGCGAAAGTAGGTCTGCCTGGCATCGACGTGCGGTACTTCTATCTTATTCAGGGATGGTATGTACACCTTCGGAAATGGATTGCCGGGACGAGAATCGACGACTGGGCGCTTGAGCGTTCCGGAGAATCGGGTACCTCCTTCCACTTGCTGCTCCGACCAGACGAGCTCCTGCATGGGTAGGGTCGGGGACTGGCGCGACATTCCGAAGGTCCAGCCTAGCTGTTGCTCCCCGTTTCCTCTGGGAGTGCCTCAATAGCCGAACCGTGAACCCGTTTCCAACCCCCGCCACATCGCACCCAGCGTGCGGATTTCCCGCACTGGG
>Ga0182024_10007304_pt1 | contig 23842 bp, 33 predicted proteins | sample P32metaG_FD_120480 | JGI IMG/M metagenome (GOLD analysis project Ga0182024, IMG submission 120480) | Permafrost microbial communities from Stordalen Mire, Sweden - P3-2 metaG (Illumina Assembly) | ecosystem: Environmental > Terrestrial > Soil > Wetlands > Permafrost | place: Sweden: Stordalen... | reverse complement strand
TAGCGAGGAATTGGATTGGCGGCCATACTTTGTCCATTTGGGCACCTTGTGAGCTCCCTTCCGATAGCCGCTCTCGCGATCTTTCCTGCTGAACACCCAGTACTTGTCTTTAGCAGGCATTTCAAACTCGTTCCGCCATGTCAACAACGCTCTGTCAAGTGCTCTGCAAGCCTGGTTTGTCTGTGTCAATCCGTCGGCCAACGACGCCATCACTCCATCAACATCCTGAAGCCGTTTTCGTTGCCGTCGTTTCCGAGGTGCCGACATCCGCCATGGGGATTTCCTGTCAGAGTCAGTCCCGACAATTGCACTGGAGTGAGTACCATAAAAGGCCTCCAAACGAAGGAAGACTGGGACGAAAGGGTCCAAACATCGCCGTCTTCGAGGTCGACGCTGCTGTTTTGCAAAGGCAGCGAGGGCAGGGTTATTTTAGCAACGGAGATTTTCTCCTGACTGGGCAAAATTTGACCCCACACAATTTTGGGTTGATTACGTGTGTATCGGCAATCCCCCCTCTCGATTTGCTGGTGGGACAAACACTGAAAAATGAGAATTGTTGCCCGGCTGCCGCATCTCGCAAAAAGCTGTCGTTCTTCCCTCCGGTCTTTTCGCTCTGTGCCCGTGTCGCCCATTCACAACACCGCTCGTAATCCCTCCAAAATGTCGTCGCAACCACCGCATCCGCTTCTCATGATCCCAGGTTCGGACTCCCCGCGGCGCCCCCGGATTGTTCGCTGACGCTGTGCTTAGGACCCATTGAGTTTCATGATGATGTCCTCGCGTCCATGTCGCATCCCTCCATGTCCCATGTCGGAATGCCCTTCGTCAATGTGTTCGGAGAGTCTCTCGAACTGTTCCGAAAGGTATTGAACGGGGACAACGATACCCAGCCCTTTGTCGTAGCTGGCAGCGGAACACTCGGGTGGGACATGGTTGCCAGCAATTTATGTGAGAAAGGAGACAACGCCCTTGTTCTTCACACCGGGTATGTCCTCCGCACCATTCTGTCTGCAATGTATTGATTATCAGGTATTTCGCAGACTCATTCGCCGAGTGCCTTCAGATTTATGGCGCCAATGCAACGCAGCTAAAGGCCCCGATTGGTGGGCGACCATCCCTATCGCAAGTTGAAGAAGCTCTCAAGTCTAAAAACTACAAGATCATCACAATCACACACGTTGATACCTCGACCGGTGTGCTTTCCGATATCAAAGCTGTTGCCGAAGTAGTTCAACGCGTTTCGCCTTCAACGTTGGTGGTTGTTGATGGAGTCTGTTCTGTCGGATGTGAGGAGATCGACTTTTCATCTTGGGGTCTCGATGTCGTCTTGACTGCTTCTCAAAAAGCTCTCGGAGTTCCTCCTGGCCTCTCACTCCTCCTGGTCTCATCTCGAGCCATGAAAGTCTTCGATGGACGCAGCACCCCTGAAACATCGTACTTTGCTTCGTGGAAAAAGTGGCTTCCAATCATGCAGGCGTATGAATCCCGTAAGCCAATGTACTTTGCGACCCCTCCTGTTCAACTTATCTACGCTCTCAACACTTCTCTCAAACAGATTTTGCAACGACCACTAGCTTCTCGGTTTTCAGATCACAAGAAAGCAAGCTCAATGGTCAAAGATTTTGTCGAGAGCAAACTTGGTCTTAGGACGATACCAAATAGTCGCGAGGAGAGTGCAAATGGGATGACTGCAATTTGGATACCAGAGGGAGTCAAATTACCTGATCTTCTCCCTAAAATAGCTGCGAAGCAGGTTGTTTTCGCCGGAGGATTGCACAAGGAAATCGCAAGTAAGTCTCATTAGTGGGATACTCTTAACGTGTAGCCAAATATTTCCGGATTGGACATATGGGGGTGTCAGTTACAGATGGCGGAAGAAAGGATCTGCAGAAGGCTCTTGAGGCGTTAGAGTCTGGGCTGGCGGAGGTGGGATACAATAAGCATTGACTAGATGGCAGAACTAGTAGACTATAGATAGAGTACGAGAATGCTCGGTTTATTGTGCCCCCTGTTGATCTGACTGTAACCATGCATTGAGATACGCCCGGTCCAGTCCAGTTTGAAATGTCGACGCGCACGAGCGTAAACAAACAAATCAGGATCACGGCCATCAACCACAAAGTCCATCATCGTCCATCATGGCAGAAACTGCGTCAGTCTCCGTCGCTCCGTTCGCTCCGGTTAACTTTGCCTTTGATGATCTCAAGCTCAAGATGAACCGCTTCACCCTCAGATTCGACAAGTGGACCCAGAGTCAGCGGGAGCGAGTTCTGAAAGAACGCAACGAATTCGCCAAAGCAATAGCTGAGAGCAGAGGTACGTGCGCTTAGTCGTATACGCTGACTTGTCAAGAAAATCAAAAAGACATAAGTAAACAGATAGAAGCACATAAAGCACGGCAGGCAGAAATAGCACAAGGTATTCCCATCCCCCAAGTTTGGGAGCCGAAGAAGGCTCCGTGGACTGAGCCAGTACTGACCTTGGGTAGCTATGGAAAAAGAACGTCTGGAAGCGGTAGAGGCTGAGCGTGCCATTGCAGAATTTTCAAGGAAAAAAGAATCACTTATGGAGCACCGTCAAACTTTACTGAAACTGATCGATGAAACGCGTCAAGCAATCCAAAAGAAGCGTGAACGTAGCATGCCTATACTGTCGCTCTGATCATGTAGAGCGGTCTGTCGAACGTAGAGCTCTTGCAGCACAGGAATCGAAGAACGGGCCGGAACTTTCGTTTTGGGAAGAGCATCTAGCGATGAAAATCGAGGGTGTAAAGGAAGATGTGCTCCGGATCGTATACAGTCATATCAGTGAAACTGACTGGATGCGGGAATACTCATTAACAATAGACCTTTCTGAACGGGATTATAAAGGTGCAACAAGGCCAAACTATTCACTAACATTAGTGATTGAATGCAAGCCTTCCATAAGCCAGCTTGATGAGCTAGTGCAGAAGCTGAATCGGACCCGGGAATTCTTTGAGTTCCTGAAATGGATGAGACAGGCTTTTAAAGAACAATCTTCCAAGTAAATACTGATGCTGCATGGATTGAAGAGCGTTACTTGTACTATAGTTAGTTAGGATAATTGTCAAGGGATCTTCACGATTGAGCTGCTCCACCTACAATTTCATTTTCGGAGATGATCGCCGAGAAACCCAAAAACACAACTCATGAAACACCAACGCTGGCTGTGTCGTCAAAGTGTGAACATCCATTGTCCGAGTCTGACTGCACCTCCAAACGTCCGCTTATTCTGTTTATCCTTCCCTCGCGGCAACATTCGATACCCTCATGGAGTGCCCGCGTTCCCGATATCTCCTCCGAAAGCGCAGTCAACACCTCGCCCTCTTCCTGCATATAAAGATGTGCGGCCAAACACAACAAGAAATATTGTGGTCTTTCTTTCAATATGCGGTGCTTGGACGGTAGCCGCCCTCATGGCAATCAACTACGAGCGGTTCGCCTCTCCAGTCACAGCATCGACCCTCCACGAAGTCCGAAAGTCGCCTCGAGCGGCCGCACTGCTTGGCAAGGATATACAGCACCGGTGTATGCACCCTGCATACAAAGGCTGGTACCGATATGATGGATGGTTCAGGCAACCTTGGATTTCAGGAACAATCCAATTGACTAAGGGAATAATCGATGTGGCATATGATGTCAAAGGCTCTGGTAACTGGTTTTTGTGCGCCGTCTAACAACTAGAGGCTGAAGGCCGAGTACATTTTGTAAGTTCACGACCGGACAAGTTCTCAAAGTGGGAAATTGCGGAATGGACGGTAAAATCGTATGCCACAGGCAAAGAAATATCTCTGCTCGAGGAGGATCATGCTATACCAGTTCCCGAGGAGACTACGTAATTATGCAGATGATATCTACCGCTCTCCTAATGATCCCTCTTCCGGTGTGAACGAGTAATAGTATCTTATACACTAATCGCATTCGAGAATGCGAGGACCCCATTTACCATGAATCCGTCTATTAGCCCCTGTTGAATCTGGCTACAGTCTTGCACCTCATTGTCCAATCCATATGTTATCAGAACAAGCCCACTTTCCTTTATACTTTGAATCAATGCTGGGACCTTCATCTAACCTGTAAGAGAGCTTAGGGCATAAGGTCATACCAATAATCTCGCTTGACACATCAGCCCCAGAATATTGTTAGATTTAGCAAATTTTACAGCATCGCGTATTGATCTGCACCTCCAGTCCGGAAATCCACTAACAGCCAAAGGCTGAGACGCAGGCAAATGGCCCACGGTTGTGGACGATGGTTCGCTCTCTGAAACTTGGCTATCGCCCATATAGTTTGCGAAGAGTACTGCATCTAGACATTAGCGAGAGTGGCAAGAAAAGGGGCCACAATTTGGCTGTTTCCAATTTATGGTTGTACAGATATCTGGGTTGAAAGATGAAAATAGGAGAGTCCTATTCTGCTGCGCAGAGGGGTCGGCTTGAGTACTTTGCGAAGATTCCGCGCTCTCAAATACGGCCTGCAGAATAGCATCGGTATAATCGTTGATCTCGGGCACGAAGTCTATGCATAGGTGTTCCCGTTCAGTATTTGTCGGATAGAGGATTTGAAGATTGAGATGCACCATTGGATGAAGAGCAGAAAGCAGATTTGCAAGAGAGGTATAACATAGAGAAACCAGACTCTGAGCTTGTTGAGCGCTGGTGACGGACCGTAGCTCTTCTGTACGCGCGGCCGAATCGGAAGACTTATTAACAATTGCCTGAAATTGATCATAAGTGACTTCTGAAACACCCAGGTCGAGGCCTTCCACAGGTAAACGCCATGACGGATATGCAACCGGGACAAGATCCCTTGTGACTTGTACGAACACGCGAATAAATTGTCCAGACAATGAGGACGCTGTGATCAGAGACTGTCCAGCCGTACCTCCATTGAAGGATTGTAACGAGGGAGTTCCAGTCGAAGAAGTGTGTAGTGGCCTGGTGGATTTCCAGTAGGTCTCGATTTTTCCGCCAATCTCCAATTGCACTCCTTGAAAGGGTTTGATGATGGAGAACTCGAACGAAACCTCTCCAATAACTTTTAATCTGGAATCGAAGATTGGAAGTATACAGAACACTCCGCCCGAGTTGGTGCGCTGTGGCGCTTTGTTCTTCCTGCTGAAGACATCTCCTAAGGCCGAGCCCTTGCCAATGACTTTGGATCCGAATGTCGGATACAGTTCAAAGTCGAGAGAAAAATTCTCGATTCTGTCCACGTAGAATGAAACAGACCGCTGGTCATCGTCAGTCAATGGAAGGAGCACGCTCCGCGGAACGATATCATCGCAACCTTTAGGTGATATTGTAAGCTTCGCTGATGTGAGAGACGTGTCGCTGTATAACACTACTGGCTGATCTGCAGCTAAGTCGCTCGAGGGATTCCCACCTAAACGGAATTGGACAAACACCTTCTTTTCAAGGAAGTTATGCCCAAAAGAGGGTATTATTGGTGGAGGAAGAGACAAAGTCGGTATTTCGAGATCATCGAGGCTTGACACAGGTGGTGAGTCTGTTGACTTCGGAGGCTTCGTAATCAACGGAATCGATACTCTTTGGTCTTGCCTTGCTCCTGCCTCGAATAGTAGATTCATACAACCCAGATGTCCTGCCCAGGCCGACCAATATATTGCCGAATGTCCATTATCATCCAGGGTGTTGACTAATGCCCCGGCACGGAGTAGGAGTTGCACGCACGCTTCATGGCCTTCAGATGCTGCGAAAAAGAGTGGCGTCCATAATGAGAATCGTTCCTGCACATCGAGCCCACTTTTATCGTATTGCATGAGCATCTCCAGAATACCTTCATTGCCTGTCCTGGACGCGAGATGTAATGGAAACAACCCCTCAGAGTTGCTGGCGATCTTCGGTTTTCGAAGCAGCAAGAGACGTACAATGTCATTGTGCCCGTACTGACAGGCGAGGTGCAGGGGAATGGAACTGTCGTTCAAGGCGTCCACACTTGCACCAAATTCTAAAAGTTGACCAACGCAGTTGGTTTTGCCAGAGATGACTGCCATTGTCATAGGAGTCATGCCATCTTGATCAGGATGGTCAGGGGGCGACCCTTTAGAAAGTAGGTAACGAGCAATGTCCTCGTGCCCATTTCTGCAAGCGTAATGTAAAGCATGTCGCCCATGCAGATCCGTTTGTTTCACATCGGATCCTGCAAACAAGTTAAATTAATCCACAATGAGATTGCTACCATTATCGACGCAGATTTGAAGTACATCAAGTCGACCGGCTATGGCTGCTTCATGCAGACAGCCACGATCAGTGATTTCGTCCGTATGGGTAGTGTCAACCAAGCCAGTGTCGAGCAGAAATTGAAGTAACTCAAGGGAGCCATCCGCAATTGTGCGAAAAAAAACTGTCGTAACAGTCGTCCGTTGCTCTTCCACCGAATAGAGAGAAAGCTGATCCACTAATAGCACGGCCGATGAGGAATTGTTATGTGTAATAGAATGGATCAGATCTGACTCCAGGTTCGTTAAAGTTGTTTGAGATCCGCCTTGGAAAGCAGATTCACCGATTGCATCGCCAGTCCCAATAAATTCCTCTCCATTTATCCAGGCTTCCAGCTCAAGAAGACTGGAAGCGGCACTATCTGAAAGAGCGGCGATTACATCTCGATTGAAAACAGGTTGGACTAAGACAGTCAGCATCAAAAATCTGTTTCGATAAATACCCTCAACCTGCCGCGATAAATAAAGTTCTTTGGTTTGCGATTTTGATCGCTTGTCCCATTTTTTCAAGGCTTTGGCAAATCCGGTGGCATTTAACTCGATAAATTGCTACATGATATGAGTTGCTTGTGTAACGTAGTCAGACGCACCTGAAGTTTCGATAAATCCCGTTCAAAATTCTGGTATCCTTCTTTTAATGAAAGGAGAACAGTCGAGTTTCGGGAAATGGTTGCACTTTGGGACCGCACAATAGCCTTCTTGTCTGTTAAAACTTTGAGACGAGATTTGAGCTACAAGGTCAGCTTAATTGAATTGGAAAAGAGACCTCGCTTTCTTTTTGCAAATAAAAAGAATTGACTTTTTCAAGCTCTCGTTCGAGGCGGAAAAAGAAGGCGGCCTTGTTGGCCTGAAGGGCTGATTGTTTGGAGGGATAGGTACTGGTGCTGATAAATCCAGGGCCGCGGGGTGAACCAGTCTCGAGGGCTTTGATAAGCTAGATACAATTAGCCATGCACGAGGAGACTTGAGAAGAGAGCTTCCGAACCTTTTTCAGAGCCTTGTAGTTTATGTAACTGAGAGTTGGTCAGCCTGCTCGAAGATGGGGAACACGTACTTTGCAGCATATTCAGGTATCTGCTGATTCAACAGCGTCTTACCGAATTTCATCAGAAGGATTCAGCTGCACCGTCAAAGGACGGCGAGCGAGAGATGCGGCCACGTTCGAACTGTTCTCCGGACAACAGCTCTAGGTTGAGACGGCGTGTGATGGACCTGCTCGACCCACCTTCGCGGAAATGGCTTTGTGGCTTGATCGCTCTCGGCTTTGGGCAATGCGCGCACGTGGATCAATGAATGGCTGTGGTTTATCCTCAGATCGGAAAGTGGTCATTTTGGCAGACGCGGGACAGACGCATAGGCAAGTAAAGCAGCTGGCAATCCATTGAAAGGGGCTACTTCTTACGTGACGAGAGCGGTTACATCGAATGCTATTCAATTTCGAACGCGGTTAATATTTTATGTCTGAGTCAACACTTTTGATACGTTTGCTTCTTTTCCATTTCGTATAAGAAGTATTGAACAATACCACTGTCTCCCAACACTGTTGTTTTTACTCCATCGACCCACTGGGAGCGCTCCAAGTGGGGACGTCGAAAATGAGGTTGTCCGAAACTAATGTATAGAAATCGACCCCCAGGTTTCAATACTCTCACCACCTCGTCCACCTCCTGCTTACAAGATAGTGTAATCTCCTCGGACGGAGACCACACGCTCCCCGATGAACAAAGTAGCGCATCCATAGTACCCTGCAACGTTTAGCCTCATACAAGTTGAAGGTCAGACCTTATCAATAGCAACGTCTACGGAGGAAGATTCTATCTTCAGATCTCTCACATCCATAACCTAACAATTCAGTACCTACTCTTTTATATATAAAATGGAAGAGGGGTCTTGAAGAGAGAGGTACCTCCCAAGTCATGCCTTTGAGGTCTGAATACAAAGCGGACATCTTTTCAATGACATTTTCAGAGAAGTCGATATTCTGAATATGTTGATATCCTTTCGCGTACAAGTCAGAAGAGAGAGTCTATTCCATCTTTAGCCATGTTTACAGGTGGATTCGGGGTATATACACTGTTGCCGCACCCGAGCATCAAGATCTTGTCATCCTTATGTAGTAGGTTGTCCAACCATGGGGACAAGTCCTCATACTTTTTGAACCAGTCAAATTGTTGCCCTTCTGGCTCTTGTGCATAGCGAGTGTTCCAATATTCTTTAGTTCGCAGTGCGTCAAGATCTTTTGCGTCCATTTATGACCCCATTCGTCTTTCCCACGAAGGGCAAATCAAAACTGAGAAGACTCAAAAGTTCAAAGTCCTTAATCAGTTTATTTACATAATCCGGCCTCCAAAATGCAACTTTAATAAAAGTAAATCTCGTTTGAACGCTACCAAACCTTGCATTTCCACACATTGTTTAATGAGATCTCGTTCGACTATACGTTATTAACATTCAGATATTCCATATCTTCTTTTAAACAGACTGAAGGCTTTGAATACAGCGGAGGGAGTGCCGGATCTCGCATGAACTTATAGAATAGCCGCGCGCATGCGCAGATTTCAGTTAACTATTGCCGCGATGTTTTTTGAAAGCAGCTTTCACGGTGCCACCTTTCTGTACATCTTCTAATACCTTTTCATCCGCTGAATCTTAGCGCCTTTCAATCTCAGGTGCATTACCAGACACCAGCCGAGGAAGCAACTTCAAAACATCAGATACCAACGATCTCGGCAGACAAACGACACCATCCGCATCTCCGATGATTATGTCGCCAGGATGAATCCATATTTCATAGTCTGCACAGTTCAGACGCACAGGAGTATCGATTTCACTTAAAGTAAGGAATCATACCAAAGATAGACCAACCTGGCACGGCATTCCGCGCCAGCCCCTATAATGGAGATGCCTCGTGCAAAAACCTGTGATTAGACCACGATTGGGATCGGAGATCGGTGCTTACAGGCAGTTTAAGACTTCTAATGTACTGAACATCTCTCAGACGACCATCGACCACAATACCTTCCGCTCCCAGCTTTTGAGTGCGAGTAGCCATTATCCCTCCAAAACAACCATTGTACAGATTTGGAGGTTGAGACAGGAAAAGTATTGATCCTGGTCGAACGTCATCCGCCTGGAATTAGACATCGTTGACCAAGTCTGCTACCCAATGTCCAGACAATCGAGGGGCTTCAACATTGTCATTCCTTACAAACTAGTCGATAAGCTTGCATTAACCGGAATGAGCGATTACCTTTACAGTGGACACTTCCCCAATGACTTTAGTGTCTCCGCTTTGAAGGGCGGGTGAATGGAGGACAATGTCAGGGAGAAATCCAGACAACGGGTGTGCTAGTTTCTGTAAAGCATCTGCAATCTGTGATTTTCAGTATTGTGAGAAGAGGCTCTTACATCACACGAAGCGTACGGACGTAATTGATCGACCAGTGCAGCCGCCATTGTGCCCTTCAGGGGAAAGGTATCCGTTGGGTCGATTTCGGACTCGGGAACGGTCGTCAGTCGCTGATCGGCCGGACACTTTTTGACCACATGCCAAACTGTTTTACATTGCACTACTTAACTAAGCCGCGAACAGACATAAGTTAAAACACATTCGAGTACGTAGCTCCAAAATTTGTGCCTTCCTCATCACCAGCACATCAGATTCCTCCTCATTATCCGCATATCTTCCTTTACATATGAAAGATTATTCGTCCGACTACCACCACAACTCACAACGCTGTGCTGGTAACCCAACAGGCGCAACCCGCGCCCTGTAATATCAAAGCAAACGGAAACATGCCCCCCAGAAAAACACAAATTATACCTCTAGATTAAGGGTCCAAGACTAAAAATTTACTGCATCATATCGCCCTCCATGTCCTTGATCATCGTAATCGGCTCCCTCATAATCGGCTCTTCCTCTTCCCATTGTCGACCTTCCAGGCATTCCGTCCGAACCAGCAGAGTTTTGAAACCCGGCATTTGGTTGAGTTTGAGGGCTATTTTGGTAACTGCGCCCCGCATTCTCGTCTGTTGATACGGTGGAATACCGTGAACTTGCGTTGGATAGTTGGCGCTGTACATCGGCATTTACTACACCAAGTGGCCGCGTCCCTTCCTCTTGGTATTCTTCAGGTGGGTCTCTGGTGTATCCTCCAGCAAAAGCAGGATCATATCGATCATACGACTTGGGGGGTATATCTGGGGGAGCTCCGCTTGGTTGATCAACTGACTCTTCAGGATAGTAGTAATCCTCGTGTTGCGCGGGATAACTATTGCCTCGTTGGTGGGCATAGAAGGCACCTGCACCTGCACCGGCAGCCCCTGCCATTCCAGCCTCGGCCGCAGTAGCCCCAACAGGTAACCAACTTGGTCGTTTATTGTTCGAGGAAGTCGGGCCCCATCCACGATAACCGGCCGCGTCATCCTCGCCATAGGTTTGTCTCATCTCTTTTGAGGCTCCTGTCGCGGCACCACCAGCTAACGCACCGACGCCAGCAGCCCCGAGAGCCGTGCCACCCGATGGCCCTGGGCCTACGGCAGCGCCATCCGGGGCATTCGGATCAAATCCATAATCTTCGATTTCTCCTTTCCGCGCGGCTAGCCCGGCCTTCTTGTCACGGTTGCGACGCCAGAAAAAGAAGGCAAGAATAGCAAGCAGGGCAATCACGGCAACAGGAACAACCACTGCAATGGCAATCGTGCCACTCTTCGATAGGCCACTGCTAGCTTGCTGCGGAACGGCAGTCCCAGTGACAGTGGACGAGGAAGACGAGGTTTGCGATATTGAGGTTGCGGGAGATGATGTCGAAGTTGGTATGTAGGTACTGAATGAAGTCTGAGTTATGGTCACGACAGATCCTCCGTTGACCGTGGTGACCGAGGGTGGCGGAGTTGTTGGGGTTGTTGACGGAGTAGTGACTGGAGGCGGCGTAGGGGTGACAATCGGTGTCGGTGTGGTCGATGAGGTTGTTACAATTGGTGTGGAGGACGAGGTAACTATTGGTGTTGTTGTGCTGCTGATGGCTGGCGTTGACGTTGTAGTAGGAGGCGTCGACGTTGTGACGCTGGTTACTGTCGCTGTTGTGATATCTAGCAGAAAATATTAGCCTGCTCGAGAAAGAGAATGATTGATTGCGACCGTGCCCGAGGGGACTTACTGGGACTTGTGACGGACGAAATGGTGGCCATGATGATGATTGAGCCACGGGATGAACAGGTAAAACGGTGAGACTAGGAATGTTCCGTGGACAAAAGAGCGACGTAGAAAAGGAGAACAGATACGCCGGGCTGGCTGGGAACGACGGCGGCTGCTTTGGGAGGAAACGCAGCCGAGTCAGGTGGACCTGCCTGTGGTGGAGAATTGGAAATGAAAGAAAAGTTGCTGTCGTGTGTGTGGGCGCTGCTATAGCCTTCCCGCTTAAAGGAAGCTGTTGTTGCCTGCTGCCGCTGCTTCTCTGGCGCCTTTCCTGAACGCCCATTCGCCAGCTACCTCCAATTTACGGGCCATCGATTACATACGCTTGCCAATCACATGTCTGCAACCGCCCACCCATTTAACAGTGCCGTATTTAGAAATGCTGCAAAGGGATAAGGTAACCGCCAACTTAGGTACCCGAGACCGCCCGTTAAAAATTATTGTGATTCCTGTCTAATATATATCAAAAATGCCATGAGATGCTCCAAACTACGGCAGACCCACAAGATCGTAGGCTGGAATGACCCATGTCTACCCATCTAATCCGTCGTGTCCCCAGATAACCCCTAAAAATACCGAATGTCGCCATAGTTCTGAGGCCGCAAGTTCGACATTGCACCAGATTTACCCATTGGTACAAGATCTTGCGGCAGTCGGTCTACGCGTCCGGCCCCTGCGCTGACTGCCATCAGACTAGCCTCCGTACGTGCTAAACTTCGGATACTTCCAGTGTCCCCGACATCCACCTCGCTCGGGGCAAACTTGCGAACCGGAGCAAAGTCGAGCGACGAAAAGCTACCTGACCGCCTCAGGCGATGCGGGACAGGGAGTTCGGAGAGATTAGACCAGGACGAGCTGAGAACTTGAGCAGGAGATGCCGGCCGAGCAGGGCTGTCTCGACCTCCAGATCCTGCAAATCGTCGTGGCTTTGAAAACGAGATCGGAGAAGCCAACTCGTCTAATTTGTATCTGGCTGTTGGTAAATCTGTTAGTGGTTCCAGAGGCTTGGATGGAGTCCGCGTCCGCGGGGGTAACGAGGATGTGGAATAAGACGTGGAGGGACGTGGAGGCGGCGAATCCCATTGCGAGTCAATACCGAGTCCGACTTGACGATGGTAGTGCGGTTCATCGTAGTATTCGTATTGAGGATAACCTCTCGTTTCATGCTGCCAGTTCTGCGCCTCATAATAATCCCCTGCTGAATCACGCCAAGTTGGGTTGACATTCTTGGGTGGCATGGGGGGCCTCGGTTGGTGTCCGGCAGCAGTCTTGTTGTTTTGTTGCAAAGCTTCCCAATCCTCGCTGCCGTCATAGTACTGTGAGTCGCTCCAGTACTCCTTATAGACGCTTTGGATTCTTTTGGCACGGTCTTCATCTGCCTCACCTTCCACTCGAAGTTCCGTATCTTGGTAGTTATGGGAAGTCCGAGCGGGAAAAGCCTCAGCCTCAGCATGACTATCCGGACGCTGCTCGTCAAAACCTGCGCTATAGGTGCTTATCTCTCTTGATGTCTGTGCGCTATTAACTCTGCTTTCGAAGTCGATGATGGACTTTACTCTTTGGGCGATGGGCTCGGGAGATGTGACTGCGAAAGTACGAGAAGGATTTTCAGCATGGGATACATCCGCAACATTTTCTTCGGTTGTCGATTCCGGAGAAAACGGATTTTCCCGAGAGACTTCCGCTTCCTGAATTTGCCGTTCTCCAAGTGGCGACCTAGGGTGAAATTTGGCGGGACTCGAAGGCGGAATATCGAGAGAAGGCGCATGCGAATTCCTTGTTGCGTTTGGCAGACTTTCATCTCTAAGTTGCTGTTGATGATAATCTGCAATGGCCAATGGCGATGGAGCTCGTGAAGGAGGCTTCAGCGCTAGATTTGAATTTTGCTCGTACTGTGTGGATGAAGGAGCAAGTAAACTTCGCCCACTTCGCCCACTTATGGAGGCTTGGTCTGAAAATGGAGAAAATACTCCTACAGTGGGGGATGGAGGAGCGGACGTATAAATGGCGGCATAAGGATTATCACGAGGGTCTGATAGGGAATGTAGACTTTCGCGTGACACGTTCGCCTTCGGGACGAGATAAGGAAGAGCCGGAGGTGGAGGCTGTAGATCCATGTCCCTGAGGGAAGCGGACCTTCCTTCCAGATAAGCATCCTGTTTCTCGATGGAACCTAAGTCAATGGCGGCGCCACCCCCTGGCCCAGCAGCCGGCAGCTCGCCAACACCAGCATCCATATCGAAATCTTTATCATTTTTCTCTTCCTTGCGAACTCGTTTGAGGTGGGCTCGGTGGATGAAAAAGAGGACAACGCAAGCGACGAAGATTGGGATACTAGAGAGACGGTCAGGGGTTTAGTGCAGAGAGATACCACGATCCAAGGATGATAACCATGCTGTTATTGGCACCTCCGCCGAGGCAAGTGTTATTGACTGAACAGTCGGTAATACTTGCTGTGGCTGTCGAGGCAGTGGTAGAGGGCGTTGCAGTGGTCTTGGTCGCCATTCGGAGGGCTGATTCGGAAATAAGATAGTGTACTCCAAGATTGACTAGCGTAATGGATGCAGGACGCGATGCGCGAACGGGAAGCGGGTGGAGGATGTTGTGTCGAGGTTCCCAAAGACGTCGTTATTAAGCCGTGAAGAAGGCAAGGCGAGGATACCGATTGTCGCTTACCGCACAGAAAGCCGAAAAAGACGATTCGGGAATGCTATAAGGAAAGGAGCATGCCCAGAAGCTATTGAATGATTACTTGCGGGCAAGGAACGTTCGCGCGGAGGAATAATGAGTGACTGAGGTGAGTGAAGGGAGCGATGAGGGCGGACGAAGGGACTTGATGGAGCGAGGCAGCACAAGTAATTTCCCTAGATTAGACGCCAGGAGGGTGCGTGGGAGGTAGGGTGTGCTCGAGCGTTGCAACCGTTTTCAGGGGGGGAAACAACATTAGCAGCACCGTCCGCAACCAGCCAATCATGCGCCGCCTCATCACATTCCGCCAATTTTGCCAAATGCCACATGCACACCTGCAAATATCTAAGCATGCCGGTGGCTCATACCACTGGCACTCGTCACTGAGTCTCACAACCGCTCTGCTATATTAAACAAACGCATTTTGCTAAACTCAATTTTGCTCCTCCAATACAGGAAAAAGTCGTGCAGACGAAGACAGCCGCCATAGCCGCGAAAGCCGCGAAAATTGCCGCGTAGTTCCCGGCTTTAAGTTGCAGCGTCTGGTTGGGGGCAAACCCACACCTAACCCATCTGTGTGTAGAAGATCCAGGATAGCATACGACTGTGCATTTGTGATCAACACAAAGGCTTGCTTGCTTAGGTTTGACAATACCGCGGACCACCGTTGGGCTGACTCGGCCCTCACATTCTGGCTGCTACGAGTGGATCAGTACCGAGTCTCCCACCAACCTCCAGTCTCCAGAGCCGCCTTGACCTGTCGCCGCCATGGAGAGTATTCTCGACTTTGACAAAGAGCTCGATCTTGCCTTCCTCGATAAAATCGTCACATCCTTCTACCACGGATCAGGCCCTGATGTACCCTGCCCCTGCTCTTTCCGCGCCTGTGCCCCCTTCTCGAGCCTATTTTTACACAGAGCTAATCTTCTTCGCAGCATAAACTCGCCCAGCGCGTTTTGACGCAGTTTCAAGAACATCCTGATGCATGGACCCGAGCAGATGCGATACTTGAGTATGCACAAGTACGAGAGACGAAATGTATGCTCCCTCTGTTGTCATATGAACTTGTCTGCTCACCTTGTTAGATCTTGCCCTGTCGATTCTTGAGAAGCTCGTTCAAACGCGATGGAAAATCCTCCCTCGCGAACAAGCCCTCGGTATTCACCTTCTTCCCATGACAGCGCAAATCACTGACTGATATTAGGCATCCGCCATTTCATTGTGTCCCTGATTGTCAAAAATGCCTCCGATGAGCGAACCATGCGAAATGAGAAAGTCTATATCAACAAATTAAATCTTGTTCTTGTCGAGGTAATGATTTCTTCCTTTTCTCCAACACTCCTAATTCTATTAGATCCTTAAACAGGATTGGCCTCAAAATTGGCCAGAGTTTATTTCAGAAATCGTCATCTCAAGTCGTTCAAATCCTTTCTTATGTGAAAATAACATGGTTGTTCTGAAGTTGCTAAGGTATGTCAAGATGCCTGCGTGCTGAGTAGAGCTAATTGGAAACAGCGAAGAAATCTTCGATTTTTCATCGGAGAAGATGACGACCCATAAAACAACGAGATTGAAAAATCAGTTTTGTCAAGAGTTTTCCGAGATTTTCCAACTTTGCACCGAAGTCCTGGAAAAAGCTCAAATCGAGTCTCTTATCTCGGCCACATTAGAAACGACGCTTCGCTTTCTTTCGTGGGTTCCTCTAGGATATATCTTCGGTACAAACATTGTTGCCTTGTTACATGAACGAGTATTCCCAACCTTGACGTTTCGCACTGACCAATAGTTCTTTGAAGTTCCAATGTTCAGAAATGTCACATTGAAATGCATCAATGAAATTGGAGGCTTAGAACTATCCCGGGAATACGATGATAAATTCGTGATCTTGCATGACATGACTATGTCTTCCCTCAAGAGAATCATCCCACTGGAAACTGGTAAATCATATATCTTTACGACGATTAAACTTACTCTCAAGATATAAGACAAGCCTATGATCAAACCAACGACTCCGAAGTGCAAGATTTCATTCAAAACCTTGCCTTATTTTTTTCGACTTTTTTGGGAAAGCATGTCAAGGTATTTAATTTTACATCGGTTTCTGATGCATAGATGCTTGAGCAGCGGGGTAGTCGAGACAATATTTTAGACTCCCATCGCTATCTCCTGAAGATTTCTGAAGTCAACGATCGCGAGATATTCAAGATTTGCCTTGATTATTGGGGCCCGTTTGTAGCCGATCTGGAGGAAGAAATCCGGAAGTTACCAATATCAGATGTCAACCCGATGTTGACCCTTTCCCTCAAGTCGAGCTTGGTGAATGGTGGGCCAGCTCTTAACCCGAGCATTCTCTCAGCATATCCCCTCCGAAAGCATATGTATGCAGATATTTTGACTGGTTTGAGATTGGTAATGATCTCGAAAATGGTTAGGCCACAAGAGGTACAGCTTTTCCGGGAAGATTACTGAAACACTTCAGGTACTCGTTGTGGAAACCGATGAGGGGGAATTGATCCGTGAAGTCATGAAGGAGAGTGACACGCGAGCTTTGTATTTAAGTCTCCAAGAATGCTTGAAAGCCTTGACGAAGCTGGACGTAATAGATACAGAGGTGATCATGACGGATAAACTTGCTAGACAGGTTGATGGCTCCGAATGGTCCTGGTCCAATCTCAATACTTTGTGTTGGGCTGTGGGCTCAATTGCCGGCACGATGAGTAATGCCTATCTAGTTTTGAGCTCACAACTTGTAGATGAAGAGACTGAGAAACGTTTCCTCGTCAATTTTATAAAAGAACTGCTTGGGCTTACCGAAATGATTCGAGGGAAGGATAACAAAGCCGTGGTTGCCAGCAACATAATGTATATTGTGGGACAGTATCCACGGTTCTTGAAAGCTCACTGGAAATTTCTCAAAACAGTCGTCAACAAGCTTTTCGAGTTCATGCATGAGACACACGAAGGTCAGGAGATGTCAAGTTCCCCAGCTGACTTTATGTAGGCGTCCAAGACATGGCTTGTGATACTTTCATAATCATTGCGCGATGCTGCAAGCGGAATATGAGTGTTCTTCAACAGGATGACCATGAGCCATTCATCGATGAGATCATACGGAATCTTGACAAAATTACGAACGACTTGTCGCCATCTCAAATTCACACTTTTTATGAGGCATGTGGTCTTATCGTTGGTCACGTTCCTAGCAGCAGTAGTCAGGCACGAATGCTGGGGAGCCTAATGGCTGCGCCGAATAGCGCTTGGGATAGCATCGTGGCTCAGGCTCGAGAGGATTCGGCGGTACTTACTCACACTGATACGATCAAATTGTTGGGTTCGGTTCTTAAGACCAACGTCGCGGTTTGCGTTTCCGTTGGCGGAGGATTTCTACCACAGCTCACTCGTATTTATCTTGACATGCTCGCGCTTTACCGCTCAAGTAGTCAACTTATCTCGAACACAATTGCCTCCGACGGCCCTATTGCCACCCGTACTCCTCGCGTACGCGGCTTGCGGACAATCAAAAAGGAAGTGCTCAAATTGGTTGAAGCCTACATCAATCATGCAGATGATCTTGATCAGGTCAACACAGCACTCATTCCCCAGCTTCTGGAGGCGGTGCTGGTGGACTATAATCAAAATCTCCCAGAAGCTCGTGATCACGAAGTTCTTGACACCATGACTGCCATCATCCGCAAACTAGGGGTAAATCTGGTACGCGTCTTCAAGCTGATAATTTATAGGGAAGGATTACAGAACAAGTTCCTGCCATTATGAGTTCGGTGTTCGCGTGTACACTGGATATGATTAACAAGGACATGGCTGAATATCCTGAACATCGGGTTAGCTTCTTCAAAATGATCCAGGCCATCAATATGAACTGCTTCCCTGCACTCCTGCAGCTCCCACCTTCTGACTTTGCCTTATTCCTGGACAGCATCGTTTGGGCATTCAAACACACTATGCGGGATGTTGCAGACACAGGTCTAATTGTCTGTCTCGAGCTTGTCAACAATTTTGCAGCCAGCGACATTGAGTCATCTAATGCGTTTTTCCAACAGCATTACATTCGTCTGCTGCAGGATGTTTTTGTCGTCTTGACTGATACAGAGCACAAAGCTGGTATGCCTAAACTCCAGAGTATCTAATGATGTAGGCTTCAAGAACCAGTGTCTACTCCTTGCTCGTCTTATTGGCCTTGTGGAGACAAATATTATTCAAGTCCCGCTCTACGCTTCTGATCCACAAGTGCCACCTGGTACATCGAACTCTGCCTTTCTAAGCGATTTCCTTGTAAAACTGATGAAGAGCGCATTTCCTCATTTGGCACCGTATTCATCCTGTTCTTTGAGTCGGCTAACTTAAGTGTCCAAATTCAGGTTTTTGTCAACGGTCTGTTTAGTCTCCATGGGGATCAAAATCGGTTCAAAATCAATGTTCGAGATTTTCTTATTGAGTTAAAGGAGTTTGCCGGGCAAGATAATGCCGAATTGTATCTTGAGGAACGGGAAGCGAGTTTACAGAGCGGTGATATGTCACAGAGGAATGGCGTTGGTCTGGCAGCTGGCGGTAAATCTATGGAAGACGACTGATACTGCGCTATTCTTAGAAGGGTTGCATTCGAATTATGCTTGTTTCCTAGATTTAGTCGTTTTGCATCTAGCCAGCTGGTGGTTTGCTTGTGATGTCGGGATTCTTATGGGTTGGCGTGATGTTTAAATAGTCCGCATTCTTACACAGTGGTTATCCATATCAAGCCCCTGATGGGGGATCTATTCATTTACATATCTCTATACTATGAAGCCGCCGGCACCGGAAGGGGCTTCCTTAAAGCATCTCGAATATGAACTATGCCTTTTGCTGGGCCTGGAACAGGTCCCTTAACAAGAAGTACTCCCAATGCTGGATCGACCCTGACGACCTGGACATTCGGCGTGGTAACGCTCTTTGCTCCCATATGTCCGGCCATCTTCTTTCCTGGCAGGACTCTTCCGGGATCCTAGTGCGATCAGCGGCACTTCACGGGAAGTGATACTTGGGACTGCCCTATTGAGCCACCATGACGATGTCTAATGGAGGTTCCATGAGACGCACGTAAACCATGGAAGCCATGACGCTTCATTACACCTGCGAAGCCCTTTCCTTTTCTAGTATCGTTCAGAACGAATAGGAAGGGAACAAACCCTGTGCCTTGAATATCAATGAATTGTCCTTCCTGAAAATGAGAGACCGTTATTTCCGATCCTAACACACAATCAGGCAGGCTCGATTATCGGAATACTCACCGACAGGCAGCAACCCTGACTCATCTTGTACTCGAAATTCACCTACATTTGCCTTTGGTGCCACTTGGGCGGCTGCGAAATGCCCGAGCATCGCCTTAGAGACGTTCTTTGGCTTCCGCAGGCCAATGCCCACCTGTACCGCCCAGTACCCATGTTTAGGGAGCGTTTTGACGGAAACCACTTGTGCTCGAGAAACCTGGAGGATTGTGACAGGAAGCCTGTTCCCTTTCGCATCCCATACAGCTGACATGCCTCTTAAAATTAGAAATGGAAAATAAAAGGTGTCAAACTTCTTTACCGCCATCACTCCACACCGATTTGGGAGCCACTTCTTCGTGCCCTGTGTGAAGCTTCTTGTATGCCTTATGCATTCAGACACTGTCCCGCCTATTCGAGTGCCTATTAGAGTGGCCAGTCGCTGCACTGTGTCCATCGCCATTAATGTTTTCCGCATCAAAGTTCAGCGCGGGCGAGATTAGAAGTTTTGGCGGACGTGGTGGCGGCTGATCAGATCACAGTAATAAAACTTATTGAACTCCGTTCACATTGACTACAGGAATTCACCATCCCAAATTCGTTGACAAACATCTGCTGTCTCGCTGTCAAGTCCCGTTTGATCTAGGTACCTCCCGAAAACTCGAACAATATCAGAGATAGCAAGCTTAAGTGCCTTTGCCAGGATATCCTGCTCGGATAAAAGGACGGTTTGATGAAGAAAACCCTGGAGAGTGTGTCTTTGATTGCTTGCTGCGCTCCGAGGGTAACTCTCGAGAGTTTTTAATGTCGAACAGAGGCAATTAAGCAGAACGCCGATGTCCCATTGCACCAAGCCAAGGTTATCTTCAGTCGCGGAGTGTACCACCATTTGTGAGATCCCTATGGCAATTAGTAAAACGTTTCGGGAACATCTACCATGAACAGCTTGTGTGACGAGTCGCACGTGAGGCAAGTCACAAACAGATTGAAGTTCAAGACAGGTTCTAAAGGGCCAACCCAAGAGCAGTGTTCGGAATCCCGGAAAATAAGCCTCTATTCGCGACCACAGCCATGCCGAGGAATTGACACGACTGTTTAGCGGTGCTTGATTTCCCTGTGCAGATTCATCAGACCGAGCGAAATCAAATGGCAACTTTGGAGCACCCTTCGAGATGAATATGTTTCCTTGTTTTACTGGTACTTGCGGTGCAGTATCTGATTGGGGAGCAGCCATTGTGCTTTGACTAGCCGGATTTGTTTCTGTTTTATTAGCTTGACGAAGGAATTGAAAATACGCCCAGTCCACTGGTGTCTCTTTTTGGCATCTGCTAAGACTTCCAAGCATGTCCTTAGCATCTGATTCCAGACGCTCGTACCGCTGCCATGCTCAGAATATATAGTCTGCCGCCTCTCTTTTTTATCGTTGGCAATCAATACTAGCTCTTCGAATGCAGTGGCCTAATTTCAGATGGGATAATCAGCGACATACCTGTGTGAAAGGTTTTTCATAGTTTCTAAGACCCGTGATCAAGGTACCGTTAGGATCGTCAGACTTCTCACTCAGTATTTCGCCTTGTGATGCCGGTAGCTAATGTCAGACTACTCCGAAGTATTACTAACTTTGGATATGAAGGCGTCAAAGAACATATTTGTAGATTCCCATCCGGTAACCATGAGCAAGGAGAGGAGGGTTAACAGGCATGGTAGTTCTATTCCAATTGGAAACTTCGGAAGGTGAGGAGATCGAGGCATTCTGCCAATTAGTAAAGCCCGGTGGGTTTCTACTTCACGAAAACCCTTGCCACCCGCAGGGAATACTTCCAGATCGCGGGTCTGAAAATGGCATAAATGAGAGGCGCAGATAGAGCACATGAAAAAGCGATTAACGTTATTATGATGAGTCGCCTGCCCAGTGTATGAATAAGTTCAGTCCTCAAATGGGACTTCGTAGAGAGTCAGCACAGTCCTGAACGACGACAAACCGAAATCGAATTATAACGTAGAAGAGTGCGGTGAGCTGCCTTCTGAAAGATTCCGTACAGTATCGCAGTCGCTACTGAGAAAAACAACAGATACACGAAACGCTCGTTCAGCCTTGGGAGTTCGTATCCACTACCTACATCAGCTTGTGTTGTATGCATACAAACCGTGAAATGGTGATCGTTAATCTTGCAGCTGTGCTTGTATTACGGATGTAAAGGCTTGTCATCGCGAGAGCCGAGAGTGAGTAGATGATCATAGTATGAATGATGTTGAGCGAAATAATCTCTTTCGAGATAACAGAGAACAGGGTTGAATGGGGGTGAAACTGGACTACACCATACATGAGCTCCTAAGGGTAGGAATGGGCCCGCACCATGTAAATCAGCCTTTCTCAATATCAGTATCGGAAACACTGTCGCAAATAGAAAAAGGGCCCGCAAGAAAGTTGCACTCCACGGAAACAGCAGGCTGAAGGCTAGACACGTGTCAATATTGGTTTGTGATGTCTGGGAGGATTCAGACCATGACTATTTCCAATCAAGTATGAAACAACATAACAAACAACAAGTGTCCACACCGAAGACCGAGCAAACCGTTTCTGCAATACGGGTCGTAATATCAGGTGGTAATGAGTTGGTTTGCGAGCCACTACGACGGCTGAAGGCGCTGTTTTGATACGAGGCATGGCCCAGAACTCAAATTTATCTCACGGCTCTCATCGTGTATGCTTGTGAGTTCCGGGGTGAGGCGCGAGGGGAGAAGTCCCAGAAACTAAACAGAAAATGTATCTCGAAGGAACTGCTCGAACTCCCGGCTTTGCTCCGTGATCGACAAGGCTGGTGCGGTGTCGGTCAACCCTCACGTTAATTGTCTGACTCCATGTGCAAAACCCACACACTGGCACTTGTCTGGTGTCATACTTTCATCTACTGCCAGGGATATAGTACTAGTACTAGTAGTACAGTTCTGAGGCTCACCAGTAAAATTGGATGAACTTTAGCCAGTAGCCAGTGCAACAGTTACAGCAGTTTGCTAGAATTCACTTCAAGTTGTAGTTCAAGTCTACTACTAGTAGTGATCCATCTCAACAGTAACTTAGCTAGTGAAGTAGTGGTGTGTACTAGCTACTACTAGTAGTATAAAATGCAAGGATATCACCTCGAGATGAGACTCAAATAAAAACCCCACTTATAGGACAGGAAGTTTGGTTTTGAACATTTGTTGGTTTGTTTGAACCAAAAGCAGGGACAGTTAGTAAGACCAGTTGAGACTTCAAGTTGTGCAGTGCTCTACTAGTTGCCAGTGCTTGTGTGCTTGCTTGTGACTTGATTATCTTTCTACTTGAACTTGAGGGAATTTTCTACTAGTCAGTTATATAGACATTCCTTATATTTGCCAAGCCTCTACTACTTGTATGCCAGTGGGCTATCTTGTGTCACTTACATAGGCTCCACAATTCAAGGTCTAGGCCTGCACTGACTGCACAAACCAAGGTTCTAGCTGGAGCTTGTGACTCTTAGTAAGTTCAAGATATTACTAGTAGGAGATAATCCAGGCTTGAAACTAGCTTTATAGGCGGAATTTTTCAACCTAATGCAGTACCACCACACTTCAAGTTAGTGGCACTGCTAGTACCACTACCCTTTGTAAATTGTGCTATGAAACACCTGTCAACTTACTGCCAGTGCTTGATCTATTGAGATAATGCTACAATTAAATACCACTGGCAGTACCAGTAGTAGTACTAGTGTTTGAACTGATTAGTGGTGAACTGCAACTCGAATATAGTAAGTCTCACTCTTAGGAGAGGGTCGGTTTTGAAAGAGATTTGTTTGTGTTTGTTTGTTTGAACCAAAAGCAGGGACAGTAAGACTGACTGAGACACTTGTACTAGTAGTCTGCTAATTGCTTGTGTGTGCTTGCTTGTAACTTGGTTACCTTTCTACAGGCGATTTTCTAGGGGATTAGTATATTGACATTCAAGTTCCTTATCTTTGCCAAGATTCTGTGGCTTGCTTGTGTCACTTACACAGCCTCCACATTCCTTGATTTCTTTATCTTGTGACACTACACAACCTCCACAAACCAAGGTTCTAGTTGGACCTTGTGACTGTAAGTTCAAGATACTAGGAGATAATCCAGGCTTGAAACTGCCTTTATGGCCGGAATTTTTCAACTTAATGCAGTACCACCACAACAGCCACTGAAAGTGTAGTACTCCTACTAGTAGTAGTAACACTAACTTACTAAATAACAACTTGAACGTAGTAGTAGTTGAACAACTTGAAGGAGCACAACTTGAAGGATACCAATCAACTACTAGTAGTAGTAGTAGTAGAAGTAGATCACAAACAATCAGGCCAAACATTTTACAAGGTACTGGTACTACTACTAGTGACCCAATGAATAGTTGCCTTTCAAGTTGATGAAGCCAGCTAGCGAAACCAACATATTT
>Ga0182024_10007303_pt1 | contig 23844 bp, 23 predicted proteins | sample P32metaG_FD_120480 | JGI IMG/M metagenome (GOLD analysis project Ga0182024, IMG submission 120480) | Permafrost microbial communities from Stordalen Mire, Sweden - P3-2 metaG (Illumina Assembly) | ecosystem: Environmental > Terrestrial > Soil > Wetlands > Permafrost | place: Sweden: Stordalen... | reverse complement strand
TCAACCGAACCGGGCCAACGCCTCGGTCACGTAGGGCATGACGGGGACCGAGGCGAGCTCGGCCCGGGTCGTCCACACCGCGGCGTCGCTCGAACCCGACGCCTCGGCCCGTAACGTCCCCCGCCAGCGCTCCACGCGGTAGATGATGCGCACGGTGTGCAGAGCGGTGGCGTCGGGCAGGGTGGCGGTGTCGGAGATCACGCCGAGCAGGCTCTGGGCGATCACCTGCAGCCCGGTCTCCTCGGTGACCTCGCGCCCGAGGCCATCGACCGGGTCCTCGCCGTGCTCGAGGCCACCACCGGGGAGGAACCAGCGCCCCCGGACGGTCAGGCTCTGGGCCGCTCGGACCAGCAGAATCCGATCGTCGTCGTCGGTGCAGATCCCGTAGACCGCCACCCGTTGCCTGCGCCGCATGAACCAAGCATGGCCGAGGCGAGGTGGACGCAGCTCACAGGCGGTCAACCAGCGATTTCGGGGCGACGGCGCGGTAGGCGTCCTCGATGATCTCGGCCACCTCGCTCCAGGCCGGCCGCAGGTCGACCCGTACCCCGACCCAGCCCCGACCCCCGACGTAAGGAGGTGCAAAGTAGCGACGCGGATCGGTGGCGATCAGGGCCTCTTGGGCTCCGGGGAGGGCGGCGCACCACAGGGCCAGCCGCCCGTCGGCGTGGTGGTCGTCCCAGTACTGCACGAATGACCGCTTGTCGTTCACGAAAAATGTCGGGGTGCCGTGACTCAAACGCTCGGTGACCTCAGGGAGGGCCAGGCAGTACCGGCGCACCCGGGTGAGAGCGTCGGGAGTCACTGGGCCAGCCCTAGCCGGTCGGGGTGCCGCAGGCGTTCCCCGTTTCAATGCAGCCACACAAGGGCGCAGAAGGCCAACACGAACATGACGTTGGCCTGCACCAGGTCTTTGTCTCCCCCACATCCGATGGTCACGCCGCAGGTATATACCCCTGGGCGATAGATGTCACCGGGTGCGGGGGAACCCGAGATCGACGCTCGAGGTCGATGGATCGGGCCAGCGGGTGGTCACCACCTTGGTCCGTGTGTAGAAGTCGACCCCGGCGGGTCCGTACATAGCGGCGTCACCGAACAACGAGCTCTTCCACCCCCCGAAGCTGTAATAGGCGACGGGGACCGGGACTGGGACATTGACCCCGACCATCCCGCAGACCACGTCGAACTCGAACCGCCGCGCCGCGCCGCCGTCTCTCGTGAAGATGGCGGTGCCGTTGCCGTAGGGGTTGTCATTCACCAAGGCGACGGCCTCGTCATAGCTGTCGACTCGGACCACCGAAAGCACGGGCCCGAAGATTTCGTCGTCATAGACCGCCATTCCCGGGTGCACGCCGTCGAGCAACGAGGCGCCGAGGAAGAACCCCCACGGGCCCTGGGCCAGCTCGTGGTCACGGCCATCGACCACCACCGTGGCCCCGTTGGCTTCGGCCGCTGCCAGATAGGAAGCGACCCGGTCGCGGTGCTCCGCGGTGATGAGCGGCCCCATTTCGGCCTCGGGATCGGTCCCCGGTCCGACCCGCAGCTTGGCCATGCGGGCGGCGATCGCGCCGATCAGGGGGTCGGCGATGTCGCCGACGGCCACGACCACCGAAATGGCCATGCATCGTTCCCCGGCCGAGCCGAAAGCGGCGCTCACGGCGGCGTCGGCCGCCAGATCAACGCCGGCGTCGGGGAGGACGACCATGTGGTTCTTCGCTCCTCCGAGTGCCTGGACCCGCTTCCCGTTGGCCGTGCCCCGGGTATAGACGGACCGGGCAACTGGGGTCGAGCCCACAAAGCTGATCGCCGCCACCTGGGAATGGTCGACCAACGCGTCGACCGCCTCTTTGTCGCCCTGGACGACGTTGAAGACACCGTCGGGCAGGCCGGCCTCGCTCAGCATGTCGGCCAACACCAGCGCGGTCGAGGGGTCCTTCTCACTCGGCTTGAGGACGAAGGCGTTGCCACAGGCGATGGCGTTGGCCAGCATCCACAGTGGGACCATGGCCGGGAAGTTGAACGGGGTGATGCCAGCCACCACGCCGAGCGGCTGCCGCACCGAATGGACGTCGACACCGGTCGAGACCTGCTCGCTGAAACCGCCTTTCAAAAGGGAGGGGATCCCACAGGAGAACTCCACGTTCTCGAGGCCCCGGGCCACTTCGCCAGCCGCGTCCGAGGGGACCTTGCCGTGCTCGGCGGAGATCAGCTCGGCGATTTCATCGACCCGGGATGCCAACAGGTGGTGGAACGCGAACAGCACCTCGGACCGTCTCGACAACGACGACGCCCGCCACAGCGCGGCGGCTTCCGCCGCCGCTTCGACGGCACCGGCGACCTCGTCGGCCGTGGCCAGAGCGACCTCGGCGCGAATCTGGCCGGTAGCGGGGTCGTAAACCGGGGCAGTGCGACCCGAGCGTGACCCGACCCGCTTCCCGGCGATCCAGTGCTCGATCTGTCGCATCTCATCTGCTCCCCACGTCGGGCACCGGCCACTCACGGAATTTCCGGCGCGCCCTTTGTCCGAAACTACCCCCCGATCGGCGTGGCCGGCCCCGGTACACTCGGGCGGCGCGTTGCCCGCGTCGCGTCGCTGCGCCCGGACGGGCGGCTTTCAGGAAAGGGAACTGCATGGGGCTCGAGGACATCGAAGAGATCAAGCAGCTCAAGTACGCCTACTTCCGGTTGCTCGACCTCAAGCAGTTCGTTGAGCTGGGTCAGCTCCTGACCGACGGGTGCACTGCGTCGTATGAGGACGGAAAGAACACTCTCGAGGGTCGTGCCGCCATCGTTGGATTTCTCGACACCTCGCTCAGCGACCCGAGGCTCGTTTCGGCCCACTTCGGTCACCATCCTGAGATCACCTTGACCTCACAGACCAGCGCGACGGGCGTGTGGTACTTAGAAGACCGGGTCATGGCTCTCGATTTCGATCTCGAGATCGGGGGCACCGCCTTCTACTCAGACGAATACACCAAGGTGGAGGGGGAGTGGCGGATCAGCCACACCGGTTACAAGCGGGTCTTCGAGGAGCGCCGGGTCCACTCCACCTTGGAGGTCAAATCGGTCGTCACCAGGTTCTGATCGGCTCGGTCGTTCGCCATTTCGCCGCCACCGGGAGCGATCAGGGACGCGTCTCCGGGCTGATCGTGAATCCGGGGTCCCACAAGATGGTCGGCTCGAGGACCTCGTCGATCGCCCGCAGCAAGTCGGCATCGAGGACGATGTCGACGGCCTTGACGTTCTCGACGACCTGCTCGGGCCGGGTGGCGCCGATGATCGCCGCCGACACGTTCTCGTTCTGCAGCACCCAGGCCAGGGCCACCGCTGCGGGAGTGAACCCGGCCTCGCGAGCCAGTGTGGCGAACTGCTGGACCGGATCGAGCACCTCGTCGCGCAAGAGCCACCCGATGTTCTCGGGTCCTTCCTCCGAGGTCGCGCGGGACTGTGCCGGAGGGTCCTCGCCCGGCTTGTACTTGCCGGTGAGCACCCCTTGGGCGAGCGGGGACCAGACGACCTGGCCGATCCCTTCCTGCTCGCACAGCGGGACGACCTCGGCCTCGATAACCCGCCAGAGCAGGTTGTACTGCGGCTGGTTTGAAACGATGCGGTCGAGTCCCATGTCGTCGGCCACCCGAAGCGCTTCGCTGATCTGTTCGGCCGTCCACTCCGACACGCCGATGTAGTGCACCTTGCCCTGGCGGATCAGGTCGTCAAATGCCTGCATGGTTTCTTCGAGCGGCGCCTCGTAGTCGTAGCGGTGGGCCTGGAGCAGGTCGACATGGTCGGTCTGGAGACGCTCGAGCGACGCGTTGCAGGACTCCATGACGTGTTTGCGCGAGAGCCCGCGGTTGTTCGGGTTCGGCCCGGTCGGCCAGTAGACCTTGGTGAAGATCTCGATCGAGTCGCGCCTGACGCCCTTCAAGGCGCGACCCAGCACCTCTTCGGCCTTGCCAATGGCGTAGACATCGGCCGTGTCAAAGGTGGTGATGCCGGCGTCGAGTGCCGCATTCACGCACGCCTTGGCCGCGTCTTCCTCCACCTGACCGCCGTGGGTGATCCAGTTGCCGTATGCGAGGGCCGAGACGACCATCCCGCTCCGTCCGAGGTGTCGATATTCCATGGCGCCGAGCGTACTGGTCCTACGCTCGCGTCGTGACTGGGAACCAAGGCGTTGACGAGGGCAGCCTCAAGGTGAGCCCGAGCCTGGTCATCCCACTCACCGAGGTGAAGTGGCGGGCCACCCCGTCGGGCGGCCCGGGGGGCCAGCACGCCAACAAGACGGCCAGCCGCGTCGAGGTCCGCTTCGACGTGGTCCACTCGAGCGCCCTCGGCCCCCGTCAGCGGGCCCGGCTGCTCGATCGGCTGGGTCCGGTGGTCCGGGCCACCGCTTCTGATGAGCGTTCGCAGGCCCGGAACCGCCAGATCGCCCTCGACCGTCTGGCCGCTCGGCTGGCGGCGGCGCTGCGCACCGACCCGCCGCGCCGACCCACCGGGCCGACCCGGGGGGCCAAAGAGCGCCGGCTGGCCGACAAGCGCCGACGCTCCGATGTGAAACGCCAGCGTCGGTCCGGTGATGATCCCGACGGCTGACCGCTCTTCGAGTCCCCGGCTTGGTGCGCTCAGGCCGAGCGGCGGCTATGGGCCGAGTGTGACCAGACCTGGTCCAAGAACGAGGAGATCTCCGAGGTCAGCCGGGCCGGGACAACTCGCAGTTCCCAGAACGAGTGAGCTTCGAGCAATCGGGAGTTGGGCAGCTGGTCCGACAGTCGGTAGGCGTCCCCGAACGGGTGGAGGCGGTCCGACTGGTGCCCGATGACCAGCGCGGGCATTGTCATAGCCGAGCGTTCCTCGGCGGACGGCGCCACCGGGCCGACCAAGACGCCGTGGAGAACGGCCACCATCTCGTCGGGATCGAGGATGAGTGGCCCGAAGAACTGGTCGAACGGCCCCAACCGCTCACGGGGGATCCGCCGGGCGACGAGCGAGAGGGCCCGGACGAACGGGGCACCGTAGTGGGTGGCCACCAGCAGCGGTGTGAACAGCAGCGCAGCGAATGGGGTGGCCGATTCGAGCACGGGCATCTCGAGGACCATCGCCTGCACTCGCAGTGGAGCGATGAGGGCGACCTGGAGGGCCACATCGGCGCCGAGCGAGATGCCGCCGATCACCGCTTTTTCGACACCGAGCTCATCGAGCAGATCGATCACCCGTCGGGCGTAGGCGTCCATCCGATGGGCGGTGGCTCGCCGCGGCTTGTCCGAAGCCCCGTGGCCGGGCAGGTCGAGAAGGATGACCCGGTTCCCCGCGTCGGCAAGGTCCCGGGCCAATCGGCGGTTGACCGCAGCGTCGAGGAGCAGGCCGTGGAGGTAGACGAGTGTGCGGTCGCCGGAGCCGTGGACCTCGTAGGACAACGTCAGGTCGCCGTGGGTAAAAGTGCGGAGCTGGTGGGGCATGGCGGCCCAGCCTGTCATCAACGCGGAGAAGCGGTCCACGCACTCAACGCGATGACCGTTTCGCCGCACTGATGCGGCCGGGACTTCGTCGCTCTTCGGGGCAGCACCTGTCCGGGGTCCGGTGCTCAGAGGAGCCCGAGATGGCGAGCGCACGCTGGCCATTGACCCCAGCCGCTACGGGCCTGGAGCTGAGCCGCCGCCGCGTCCTGGATGGCCGGGGGGGCCTGGCTCGGGAGGCCCGAGTAGCCGAGCCCCCGCCAGGTCGCGAGGGCGAACTGGTAGGCCCCGTAGTACCCGTTGCCCGTGTCGTCGGCGTAGTTGTCGCCCGACTCGCATTGGCGGAGAGCCGCCCACACGCCGCCGGGCGGCGTCACGGTTGCGGGCGTGGTAGTCGGCGTCGTCGGGGCGGCCGCTGCTGGCGGCGCGGCTTGGGCGGCCTGTGTCGCCTGTGCTGCGGCCGCCGTGGCCGCCTGCCCAGCAGCGATCGACGCCGCGTACTGCTGGAGGTTGTAGGTGGCCACCAAGGCGTTGAACTGCTCAGCCCGGAATGTCGCGATCAGCGCTCGCAGCTTTTGGAACTGGACCTGTGAGCCGAGTCCTGTCGGCTGGGGAGTCGTGGGGTCGGCGGCGGCCAGTGCCGCCTCGGCCGCCGATGAGGCATCGCTTTGGACGCCTGGGGTGATCTGGTTCCATCCCGGCGAATTCGATCCCGCATCGTCGGCGACGAGCGAGCTTCGGAATTGGTGGGTCCCGTGGAGCGGTGGGTGACCAACGCCGGTCGCGTGGGTGGGAGCGGCCGCATTCGTGGCGCCGCTCGGCCGCTGGAGAATGGCCTGTGCTCCCACCACGGTCAGCAGCGCGAGCCCGAAGCCGTACAGCCGGTGCTTGCGCATCTTGCGCCTCCTCGCTGTCGAGTTGGTTTGGGAATGCGGGCGCCGTCTTGGGTGCATTCATCTCGCGAGTCACTGCCGGGGAGGGGCGGGTGACCCTGGACTTGCAAGCTGGTCCGTACGAGGTGCGAGACGGGAGATCCCGGGTTTGGCTCGGTGGGGCGACTCCTCATGGCGGTGGTCGGACGGACGGGTTGTCTGGTCGCGCCCGTCCAAAGTTCGAGGCTGGGCGGGACGCGGCGTACGTGGAGGCGGGGTCACCAGGTCGGCCACATAGGGCAACGGCGGCGCCCACCACTGGCGGAACGGGTGTTCGTTGACCGTAGCAACGGAGTAACACCCGTGCAACTTTTCATTGTGGGTGCAACCCGGTGGCGGGGCCCCCGCTCGGATCGGCCGGCACTTCGGATCCGGGGGCGGTCCCACCGTCGTCGTCACGCCATCAGGGACCCGCAAGATCGGCAGGGTCCTGAGCGCCGCCCAGTGAACCGACGGGTCAGGCGCGCTGTTGTGCCCGGTCGGCGAGGGCGAGGGCGTCGCGTACAACCCCGTCCATCTCGGCGCCGTTGGCTTCGCGGACCCCGAGCAGCGGGGTGAGGGAGGCGAACCCGGCGGCGACCAGCGCCGCGTCCTCGTCGGGATCCCTTTCGCCCAGGTCGCCCAGCTGGGGAACGGCGGCGCCGAGCTTGAGGTGCACCTCGCCCTCCTTGGGCCCACCGAGCCCACCGTGGCCCAGGGGAAAAGACGCATCGCTGGCCGACTTGATGATCCCGGCCCCCCCGATGCGACCTCGGCGGATCCCCCGCAACTCTGCGAGGGGCAGGGCCGGGACGTTCAGGTTGAGCACGGTGCGGGCCGGAGCGGCGGTGAGCACGGGCAGCACGGCCACGGCGATGGTGGCTGCGGTCTGCCAGGGCTCGGGCTCGACCCCGGTGCGCAGTGAGACGGCCAGGCCGCTGATGCCCAACTGGGCGCCGGTCAAGGCGGCACCCACCGTCCCTGAATGCAACACGGATCGGCCGACGTTCACCCCGAGGTTGATGCCCGAGACGATGAGGTCCGGCTTGGCTCCGAACGCGCCGAGCGACCCCAAGATGACCGAAAGCGCCGGTGAGGCGTCCAAGCCGTAGGTCGGCACCTCTTCGGCCCCCTTGATTTCTACGGACCGGTAGGCCACAGCCTCACGTTCATAGACCGTTCCGACGGCCGCTGAGGCGCCACTGTGGTTGGCAAGTGGTGCGACCACGACGACCTGGCGCTCCTCTGCGGGCGAGCCTTCGGCCATCCACCGAGCCAGCGCCCGGGTGAGCGCGGCCAGCCCAGGGGCGTGCACGCCGTCGTCGTTGGTCACCAAGATGCGCACGCGCCAGTACGATACCGCCGACCCACCATCTGGCGTTCCGGAGAAGCCATGCCCGCACACCGACGACTCACATCGCCGCAGTCACCGACCGGCGAGCAGTGGACCATCGGCCACGGCCGCCAACAGCTCTGCATCACCGAGGTCGGGGCCACGATCCGCTCCTACACCCTGGCCGGCGTGGACATCGTCGACGGGTTCGCACCGACCGAGTGGTCCCACAGTGGTCGGGGCCAGGTGCTCGCTCCGTGGCCGAACCGCCTCGGTGACGGGCGCTACGAGTTCTCAGGGATGCAAGCCCAGGCCGCCCTCGACGAGCCCGAGCTGCGCAACGCAATCCATGGGCTCGTCCGTTGGGTTCCCTGGCAGGTCGAGGCGCTCGCCCAGAATGTCATGACCGTTGGCTGCCTCGTCCACCCCACCCCCGGGTACCCCTTCACCTTGCAGCTCCGCATCGAGTACCGCCTTGGCCGCGACGGCCTTGCGGTCACCACCACGGCTGGTAACCCCGGCGAGCTGACGCTGCCCTTTGGCGTTGGCTTCCACCCGTATCTCACGGTGGGATCGCAACCGATCGACTCGGCCATCCTCCGGTTGCCCGGAACCCGGCGTCTGATGCTCGACGCGCGGTCGTTGCCGACCGGGGAGGTCCAGCCGGTGGCGGGAAGCGAGTTCGACTTCACGAGTGGACGGCCCATCGGGCCGACCCGGATGGACACGGCCTTCGCCGGGCTGCACCGCGATGCCGACGGCACAGCCTGGGCGTCGCTTGACGACCCGTCGGGGGAGCGCGGGGCCGAATTGTGGGTCGACGACCGTTTCAACTATCTGATGTGTTACACGGGTGACACCCTCGGGGATCCGGACCGGAGGCGACACGCCGTCGCCATCGAACCGATGACCTGCCCGCCCGATGCCCTGCGCTCGGGGAAGGATCTGATTGTTCTTGAACCCGGCCAAACGTGGTCTGGGAGCTGGGGTATCCGACCGCGGTGAGTACGCTTGGCAATCTCAGCGACAACGATCGCCTTGCCGGCCGCGTGGCCATCGTCACCGGATCATCCAGCGGAATCGGCGAAGAGGTGGCCCGACGATTCGCCACGGCCGGGGCTTCGGTCCTTGTCAACTCCTCCCGGTCAGTCGACGCCGGTCTCGCAGTTGCCGAGAGCCTCCCCGACGCTCACTACGTCCGAGCCGACATCACCGTCGAAGGGGACCCCGAGCGGCTGGTAGCGGCCGCACTCGAGCGGTGGGGCCGAATCGACGTCTTGGTCAACAACGCCGGGACCACCGAGGTGATCCCCCATCACGAGTTGGACCGGGCGGGTGTCGAGGTATGGCGCCGCATCTTCGAGGTCAACGTCTTTGGGACCTGGGTCATGACGATGGCCGCGGTGCCCAAATTGCGCGAACAACGAGGCACGGTGGTCAACATCTCTTCGATCGCCGGGCTTCGGGCCACCGGGAGCTCGATCCCCTATGCCAGCTCAAAGGCGGCCCTCAACCACCAGACGGTGCTGCTGGCCAAGGTGCTCGGGCCCGAGGTCCGGGTGAACGCCGTCGCTCCCGGCCTGATCGATACTCCCTGGACGGCCGACTGGGACGCGGTGCGCGAAGCCGTGCGCCAGGTGGCACCACTCAAGCGGAGCGGTCGCGTCGGCGACGTCGCCGAGATGGTGCTGGCCCTGGCCACCTCCTCGTACGTGACCGGCCAGGTACTCGCCGTCGATGGCGGTTTGACGATCGCCCTGTGAGCGCTCAAGTTTTCCCGTCCGACTCGGTGTCAGCGCGGCGCTCGGCGCAAGCGGTGGGGTCGGCAGGCAGAGTCAGGGCCCAGCGCAACCCGAAGGTGAGGGCGCGTCCGAGGGGGACGACGACCAGGCGGTCGGCCAGCGGGATCGCCGGCAGACCGAGTTCGGTCTTGGCCCACCCCGGCAGGAGGCTCACAGCGGCACCGGCGAGCACCGCGTAGGCCGCCCGGTCTTCGGGTTTTGTACCGACGCCCCGCAGGAGGAAGGCGCGGGCGGACAGCGCCTGCGGGCCGGCATAGAGGTCGGGGCGGATCCGACGGAAATAGGCCTTTACCTCATCGACCGAGCGGGGGACCCATGTCGCACCGAGCTCGTAGGCGACAGCCGAGGTCTCGGCGTAGTAGGCGTCACATTGCTCGCGAGTGAAGCGTCTCGGGCCGAACCGCTGCGCGGAGTGAAGGAACGTCGACACCTCGGCGACGTGGACCCAGGTGACGAGCTCGGGGTCCGATGCCGAGTACGAGCGCCCGTCTGGGGCAATGCCGCGAACCTTGACATGAGTCCGTTTGACCGCCTCGATGGCGTCGCGGGCTTGCTCGTTCGTCCCATACGTGGTGTACGCGACGAAGGCCGAGGTTCGCCGCAGGCGGCCGACGGGGTCCGCCGCGTAGTCGGAGTGTTCGGCCACCCCGGCCATCGTCAGGGGATGGAGAGTCTGGAGCAAAAGAGTGCTCAGGCCGGCGATCATCATCGACGGGAGGTCGGCGTGGACGCGGCGGGCCACGGCGTCGGGATGGAGAAAGGCTCGCCCGGGGTCCATCACCAAGGGCTTGGGCTCAGCGGACACGCCGAGGGACCGCCGGATGTCCCGGTCGATTTCGACCCGCCGGCCTTCGGCGAGGGTCCCGAGGACGCGGACCGGAGCGAGGGCCACCTGGGTGCCGAGGGCGGTGGCCCGCAGCAGGGGTTCGGTGATGTGGGTCATGATGACCGGCCTCCTGCGCCCAGCATCGTGCCAACATCGTGGCATGCAGGTCATCGTTTTCGGCGCCGGGGGGATCGGCGGGGTCATCGGCGCTCAGCTCTTCCGCCAAGGACAACCGGTCCAGCTCATTGCCCGGGGCGCCCATCTGGCGGCGATCCAGCAGTCCGGGCTCGGGCTTGAACTACCTGGAGAGTCGCTCAGGCTCCCCATCCAAGCGGTGGCGGACCCCTCCCATATTGACTGGGACCAGGACGATCCGGCGGTGGTGATCCTGGCGGTGAAGAGCCAGGACACCGAGCAGGCGTTGCGCTCCGTCGCCCTGGTTGCCCCACCGCAGACCGCGGTGGTGTGCGCGCAAAACGGGGTGGAGAACGAGCGCCGGGCCCTCCGCCTGTTCGCCAACACCTACGCCATGTGCGTCATGTGCCCGACGACCCATCTCGAGCCCGGCGTCGTCCAAGCGCACTCGGCCCCGGTGACCGGCCTGCTCGACCTCGGCCGGTATCCGAACGGCGTCGACCCGTTGGTCGAAACCCTGGCCCGGGCCATGAACGAAGCGAGCTTCGACTCACGGGCCGTGCCCGACGTCATGCGCTGGAAGTACACCAAGCTCCTGAAGAACCTCTCCAACGCCGTCGAGGCGCTGTGCGGGCCGGCAGGCCGGGGTAGCGAGATCGACACCCTGGCCCGCCGTGAGGGAGAGGCAGCGCTCCGAGCAGCCGGGATCGACTTCGCTTCCGACGCCGAGGACGCGCAACGGCGTGGCAGCTTGCTCCAGCTGCAGCGGACCCGGCGCAGTGAATGGTCGGGAGGATCATCGTGGCAGAGCCTCGCTCGAGGCGCTGGCTCCATCGAGGCGGACTATCTCAATGCGGAGATCGTCCTGCTCGGCCGCCTCCACGGCGTGGCTACCCCGGCGAACGAGTTGCTCGGGCGAATGGCTAACGAATCGGCCTGCAGCGGATCGGCCCCCGGACAGTGGCGACCCGACCAGCTCGTGGACCTGCTCGGTGCGTGACTCTTCGATCGGCCTGCGCCCAGTCACGGAGCGCCCGCTCACCGGCGCGCGGTCACCGGCGTCCGATCACCCTGGCCCGGTCCGTGCCGTTCGGTGCATTCAGTCGCTGTGCAGGGCGGCGCGCACCCCGTCGGCCGGGTCCACTGGGACGCCAGGAGTCTCGACCCGTAGTGCGCTGATCTCGCCGTTCCAAGCGAAGGGCGTGGTATAGCGCGCGGAAACGGGGAAGCCGGCGTCGTAGCCAAGCCTTAGGCCCGCCCCACCGTGCTGAAGTGCCACCGGCAACATCCCAGCAAACCCGATGCTCCCGACGGGAGCGTCGCCCTGGACCAACGTGAAGGTCCCACTTCGGTCGGCGGCCAGGGCGTAGGAGACCCCGAGGGACTGTTTGCCGCTGGGCACCGGTCGGTCGCCGGTGACCTCCAGGAGCTCTCCTGCCCGGGAGAAGGAGAAGACGAGGCGACCCTCGACGACGTAGAGGGCGTAGCCTCCGTTCCAGTCGCCGAGGGCGCAGAGCATGCCTTCGGCGTCGTGCTCGGGGACGAGGACCTCGGCGGTAATGCAGAAACCCCCGAAGAGCATCGGGACCGTTTCGTCGGAGATCGGGCTGCCTCCGGGCAGAAATGTCCGGTCCCGGCCCGCCGGCCAGGTGGCCGGGATGATGGCGCGGATGCGGTGAACGAACGAGTCGTCGACCGGCAGGACCTGGTTGCGCTCGGCTTCGGCCAGCCAGAGTTCGCTGAGCTGGCCCACCACGTCAGGGTGCTCCTTCGAGACGTCGGTCGACTCGGAGAAGTCGATGCGCAGGTCGAACAACTCCCAGTGGTCGGTGGCGAAATCGCGGCTCCCGACCGCCAGCTCCTCCTCATCGAGCACACCGGTCGAGATGTGGTCGGTGGTGGCCTTCCATCCGCGGTGGAACATCGACCGGGACCCGAGCATCTCGAAGTATTGCGTGTCGCGTGTCTCGGCCTCGGGGTCGTCGAATGTGGGTACGAGGCTGGTCCCGTCAATGGACTGTTGGGGGACTCCGTCCAACGTTTCGGGCGGTTCGACGCCCACGGCGTCAAGGATCGTCGGCATGAGGTCGACCACGTGGGTGAATTGGTTGCGCACCTCCCCACGCGTAGCGATCCCTCTCGGCCAGTGCACGATGAGTGGCGTCCGGGTTCCGCCGAGCCAGGTGTAGCGCTTCCAGAGGCGCATCGGGGTGTTGCCGGCCCAGGCCCAGGCCCAGGAGTAATGGTTGTACGTGCCGAACCCGCCCCAGTCGTCGATCGCCGCGAGGTTGTCTTCCATCGATTCGGGAATCCTCGCCGTGAAGCGGTGCTCGTTGACGCTGCCCGACCTTCCACCTTCGGCGCTCGCCCCGTTGTCCGAAAAGACGAGCACCAAGGTGTTGTCGAGCTGGTCGGTGGCGTCGAGAAAGTCGATGAGCCGGCCGATCTGGGCGTCGGTGTGGGTCAGGAAGCCGGCGAAGACCTCCTGCTGACGGGCGTGCATCCGCCGTTCGTCCCCTGACAGCTCATCCCAGCCCTGCACCCACTCGGGCCGTGGCGTCAGGACGGTTCCTTCGGGCACCACGCCGGACGCGACCTGGCGGTCAAAGACCTCTTTGCGCCACGCGTCCCACCCTTTGTCGAATTTCCCCCGGTAGGGCTCGATCCATTCGGGAGCCACGTGGTGGGGTGCGTGCATCGCACCGAAGGCGAAGTAGACGAAGAACGGCTTCCCCGGGGCCGCCTGCTGCTGGTCGAGAACCGAGCCGATCGCCCGGTCGGCCAGATCCTCCGAGAGGTGGTACCCCTCGTCGGGACCTTTCGGTGGGTCGACGTAGTGGTTGTCCGAGACGAGGTTGGGGGTCCAGTGGTTGGCATCGCCGTGGAGGAACCCGTAGTAGCGCTCGAATCCGAGTCCGAGGGGCCACAGATTGAACGGGCCGGCGGCGGAGCGTTGGAATCGGGGGACCAGGTGCCACTTGCCGATGGCCGTGGTGTTATACCCGGCATCGCGCAGGATCCTCGGCAACGTGGCGGCCGACTTGGGGATACGCGCGTCATAGCCCGGGTAGCCCATCGGGATGTCGGTGAGGAATCCCATCCCCACCGCATGGTGGTTGCGCCCCGTGAGGAACGACGCCCGGGTGGGGGAGCACAGCGAAGTGACGTGGAAACGGTTGTAGCGCAACCCCCCGGCCGCCAGTCGGTCCATGTGAGGAGTGGCAATGTCCGAGCCGAACGAGCCGAGCTGGGCGAAGCCGGTGTCATCGAGGACGATCGCCACCACATTCGGCGCGGCGGCCGGAGGTCTCGGGTCGACGGGCAGGACCGGGGTCGATTCGACGGCCGTGAATCCGATACGGGCCGCCGGTGCCGACGCGGTCATCGGCTTCGTCGCCGTTTTGGTGTCGATGCAGTGCTGGGGCCGGGTGCGGATCGCATGCGTTCAGGGTACGGCCCGGCCGGGTTCTTGACCACCTGCGGTGGCGACAGCCTCACTGGACCACAGGCCGAGAACGATGCCGACCCCGCCGTCAGTTGTTGCGGTGGAGTCGGGTGGGCCGGCCGACCGGGAGGGCGAGCCCGGGACGGGACGGCGACTACCACGAGCATCGACGGGATGGTGGCGTCGGACCCCTCGGTCTCAGGCGACCGGTCATCGATCAACTCGCCGGCGGGGATCTCGGGGGTTCGAAGAGTGCGACGACCGCCATGGCGCTCTCGGCGAGCAGGCTCAGGTACTACCCGGGTGGGCGGTGGTCAATCGGGCCAATGGGGTCTACCAAGTGCCAATCTACGTTGGCTCCCTCTTCGTTCGACCTGGACACTAGGGTTTGCGCAACCGCAGTCTGACCCGGAAGGGGAGTCATGAATCACGAGGCCCAGAGCACATTGGACAGCCGCCGGAGCCGGGTCACCGGCCGTGGTGGTGCCTCGAAGGTGGCGCTGCTGCTCGGCGCCGGCGGCCTGATGGTCGCCGCGGCGACGTTGAGCGTTGCCGGGACGGCCGGGGCGAGCGGATCTGGACTGGGCGGCCTCCAACAGAAACTGCAAAACGCCTCCAAGGCGACCTTCGAGGCGACCTACGTCGTGTCGAACCCCGGGTCCGCAAACACCACAATGGTGCTGGCCCAATCGCCGGGGAACTCGTACATGAAGACGGCCGGCGCAACCCTCGTCAGCACCGGAAAGAAGACCTACTACTGCTCGGGTTCGGGAGGATCGGCGACGACCTGCATCTCGGAGTCCGGGGCCAATCCGCTCGCCGGACTCTCAGAACTCTTCAGCTCGACAGTCATCGTCACCGAACTGAAGGTCTTCCAAGGAGAGGTGGCGGAGCACATCCCCGGGTTGTCGGTGAAAACCTCTTCGAAGACCGTCGCGGGGCAGCCTTCAACCTGTGTGACCGTGAAAGCCCCCGGTCAGAGCAAGACCGAGATCTGGTGTGTGGCCAATAGCAAAGGCTTCTTGACCTACGAGAACTCGGGGTCCGACTCGGTGACCCTTAAGGCGTACTCGGGCTCGCCACCGGCGTCGCTCTTCAAGCTTCCCCAGGGTGCGACAGTGATGACCACCCCGAACATCCCGGGGACCTGATCCGTCGGAGGAAGCGCAGCGTAGCGTCGGCCCATGCCGCCTTACCCCGGGCCACACGACCCGGGGTCAACGACTCCGGGGTTCGGCGAGTGGCCGGCGAACGGTGACGGCCGACCTCGTCGGGGCGAAGGGGCGAATGGGCCGCAGTTCGGCCGCCCCGGTCGTCGAGGAGATGACATCGTTGATGACTCGGCCGACGGCGACGAGGAGTCCACGCGTCGTCGCCCGCGATGGGTCCGGGTCGTCGGCGTCCTCATCGCCGTGGCTCTTCTGCTCGCTACCTTGAGTACTGGAGCAGGCCTACTCTTCGGCGCCTCCTCGGCACCACCGATCACGACCGCCGTGGTGTCGGTCCGACCGGTCCTTGCTGGTCCGATCGCGACCGGCCCCAAAGAGCAAGTGAACTTCGAGGTGAGCAACTCCGGCAGCTCAGAGTCGAATATCTCGTGCACGGTGTCGGTGACGCGCCTCGGAGCGGTGCTGGGCAAGGGCATGGTCCACGCCGACCGGCCGGTTCCCGCGGGTTCTGTCGTCACCGCCAGCGTGCAGGTTCCCATCGACCGTGCGGCGTTCGCCGGCACTCCAGCCGACGCGATGGTGAGCTGTCGCGGTTGAAAACGATGAGCGGGCCGAGCCAACGAGGTGCTGGTCGTGGTTCGAAATCGAGCGTCAACAGTTGACGCGTCGGCGACTCCATTGGGATCCGCTGAGGTGTCCACCGATGGCCACAGGAGACCCACGCGCTGCGAGCTGAGTCCACGGTGAAGCAGCAGGGCGCTTCGAGAGGTCGGCGATCACCTGGCGCTGACATGGGGTCGCCCGATCAGGAGCGTTCGGGGACAAGCCGCGGTAGGCCCGACATCGCTCGTCCGGACGATACGTTGGTGAGGTGACACCCGAGGCCCAGGAGCTGGAGCGCGCGCTGCACGAGAGTACCGGGACGGTCACCGAGTTCCTCGAAGCTCTGTCCGGTGAACCGGTAGACGCCTACAAGATCCGTCAGCATCGGATCGCCGCCGGCCCGACGAACCCCCTCGGGGTTCCCGAAGGTCATACGCTGACTCGCCGAGCCGTCATCCTTCGGGGCCGGCTGACCGAGCGCCCATTCGTGTACGCCGAGTCCACCATCGCCGGCGACCGCCTCCCCGCGGGCGTCTACGAGAAGCTCGGCCGCAGCAACGCCCCAATCGGGCGGGTGCTCATTGAGCATCACGTGTCGATCCGCCGGGAGGCGCTCGGCCAACCGAGGGAGGCCCCCGGAGAGGTCGACAGGGCCATCGACGCCCACATTGGTGCGTCGTCGTTCTCGCGTGCGTACCGGATCGTGGTCGATGGCCGGCCGGCCATCGCGATCGACGAATGGTTCCTCCCCCCGACGCACGAGGCATTGCGGGCGCGGTGAGCAGGCTGGCCGGGCGGTGAACCCCGCTGGCGGTCAGCCTCCGGCTTCCCGGCGTTGGGACTCCTCGGGGAGGTTGGTGACGAACCAGCGCGAGATGGCGGTGCGGGACGTGCCCATGTTGCCCAGGAGGCTGGAGGCCGAGGCGATGGCGCGGGCACTCCCTGGTGGCGCCCCTTCGAGGAGCTCGTTCCAAAAGATGGTCCAGCCCCCGGCGACGGCCTTCCCCACTCCGGGTGCGGTGAGCAGCCTTCCCAGGGCGGCCACCGCACGGGGCCGATCCACAAGCGCCGCGTGCGCCGCCGCGGTGATGCGCTGGTACGGGAGGTGGGCGCTGGCCAACGCCCTGCGGTACCGCTCAGACGCACGGTCGGCACCCCCGAGCACCGCCGCGGCCGCCGCCCGGCCACTGCCCATGGCATGGGCGATGCCCTCGCCCTGCAACGGGTTCACCAGGCCGGCGGCATCGCCGACCAGCAGGACCCGCCCCCTCGCCGGGCTCGTTCCGACCATTCCCATCTTGAGCCAGCCCCCGAGGTGGCGACCGACGGGACGGCGATGCACGGCGTCGACCAGTCCGAGCCGGTGGAGGTGCTCGAGGAAATCGGGGAGGGCACGAACGGCCCCGGCCCCGGCCCGCCGGTCCGCTCGCGTCCCGATCCCGATACCCACGTTGGCACCGCCGTCGGGGCCCGGAAAGATCCAGCCGTAGCCGGGGAAGGCCCGCCACCGGGACCGTTCCCAGATGACGATCACCGGCCGGTCGACCGGCTGGTCCAGGTAGGTTCTCACCGCGAATCCCCACAGCACCCGAGTGCCGTCGACCAGGCCCGAAGCGTCGGCCACCTGACTGGTGGCCCCGTCGGCGCCGATCACAAAGTCGGCTCGTAGCGCGTCGCCGCGGTCGGTGCGGAACCCCACGAGCCCTCCATCCTCGCCGAGCGGTTCGTGCGCTCGACCTTCGAAAGGAACCGCCCCCGCGTTGATGGCCGCCTCGCGCAGGGCCGCGTCAAAGGCGGTGCGGGTGATCGCCGTGGCGTGGTCCGGATAGGTCCGGCCTTCGAAAGACGGCAACATGACCCGACGGCCGGTCGGGCCAACCACCACCATGTCGCCCACATCGAGTGAGGATGGGACGGTGATGCCGAGATCGGCAAGCAACTGCAGACCCCGAGGTCCCACCAGGTCGCCACAGGCCTTGTCGCGGGGAAATGTTGCCTTGTCGAGGAGTGCCACCCGGGCTCCACCTCGGGCGAGCACCAGGCTGGCGATGCTTCCGGCGGGACCTGCCCCCACGACAAGCGCATCGAAGCGTGAAGGGGACACGCGGCTCCTCTCGTGCAGTGAGTACGGTGAGATCATCGCACCTAAGGAGAGATGATGACGCTCGGAATTGTTGGCGACCGGAACCGGTTCGCCCAGCAACTGTTCACACCGCTGCCGCAGCGCTACGACCGGCTGGCCGAGATCCTCTCTATGGCTCAGAACGGCCGCTGGCGGCGGGCGATGGTGGACCACATCGTCCCGGCATCGCCCGGCCTCGTGCTCGACGTCGCTTCGGGTACGGCCGGGGTCGCACTCCAGGTGGCCGACCGGACGTCGGCCCAGGTTGTCGGGGTCGATCTCACCACCGACATGCTGCGACAGGGGCAGCGCAACGTGGCGGGTGCGCGGATGACCGATCGGGTCACGCTGGCGGCCGGTCGGGCCGAACAGCTGCCGTTTGCCGACAGAACCTTCGACGCGCTCACCTTCACCTACCTGCTCCGATACGTCGAGGACCCCCAGGCCACATTGAGGGAGCTGGCCCGGGTGGTGACGCCCGGGGGTGTCGTTGCAAGCCTGGAATTCCTCCTCCCGCCCAGCCGCTTCTGGCGGTTCTGGTGGTGGCTCTACACGCGCCTCGTTCTCCCGGTCGGCGGATGGTTGACGGGCGGTCGGGAGTGGTTCGAGGTAGGCCGGTTCCTCGGGCCCAATATTTCTGGCCATTACAGGCGGTACCCGGTGGACTGGACCGTCGAGGCGTGGCATCGGGCCGGATTCGACGACGTGGGGTTCCGGGTCATGAGCCTTGGCGGCGGTTTGGTCATGTGGGGGCGACGCAGCGGTGGCTGACGAGCGAGTGTCCGGCGCCCCAACTGACGGCCCCCCGGCACGTTCGGAAGCGGCCGCAGGTGGCGCTCTGCCGGAGAATCGGCCCGCGTACTACGCGGCGAAGTCGGGTGGCTGGCGAGACTGGTGGACGTTGCTGCACCCGCCCTACACCGCGTGGCACTTGGCCTACGTCGTGATCGGGGCGTGCCTCGCCCCGCACGTTCACCTCTCTCGCTTGGTGGCCACGCTGCTCGCTTTCTTCTGCGCGGTGGGACTGGCCGCTCATGCCCTCGACGAGCTGCACGGTCGGCCGCTTCGGACCCGGATTCCTTCCGCCGCCTTGGTTGTGGTGGCCACAATCGGGCTGTTGGGAGCGGTGACGCTCGGGGTGGCGGGGGTCATTCGGGTCGGCTGGGCCCTGGTCCCGTTCATGGTGGTGGGCCCGGTCCTGGTGGTGGGCTACAACTTCGAGCTCTTCGGGGGCGTTGTGCACACCGACTTCGGATTCGCCGCGGCTTGGGGCGCCTTCCCCGTCCTCACCGCCTACGTGGCCCAGACCGGGCGGCTGGCCGTCGCCCCGGTCATTGCCGCCGCCGGGGCGTTCGCCCTCTCGTGGGCCCAACGCAGCCTGAGCACACCGGCCCGCCTCCTGCGGCGCCGTGCGACACAGGTGTCGGGGTGCGTCTCTTTGAGCAGCGGCGACACCATCCCTCTCGACGACAGGGTGCTCCTCGCACCGCTCGAGCGCGCCCTGAGCACGATGTCGTGGGCGATCGTCTTGCTCGCTACAGCGCTTGCGGTGGCCCGGCTCTCCTAGCCGCCCTTGAGTAACCACCCTGCCGGCTCGGCGCAGCCGGGACCTTGTTCGGGGCAACACGGCCTCCCGCGTCCCCCGAAGTGCCCAAGGCAGGGACACAATTGGTCACCGCACCAATGTCGAGAGCCCCCAATCTCCGAACCCGTTACGGTAGATCGGTAGATCGGAGGCCGAGATGGCGCGAGTTCTCTACACGGCGGAGGCAACGGTCACGGGCGGCCGCGCAAGCGGTCACGGACGCACAAATGATGGAGCACTGGATGTGCAACTCCGCTCGCCAAAGGAGATGGGCGGCGAGGGGGGCGGCACGAACCCTGAACAACTATTCGCTGTGGGTTTTGCGGCCTGTTTCGAGAGTGCTCTCGGCGTGGTGGGTCGGCGCGAGCGCGTCGAGGTAGGCGACGTCTCGATCGACAGTCATGTGAGCCTGCTTCCCACCCAGGAGCATGGTTTCAAGCTTGCCGTGGAGCTCGACATAACCCTGCCGCAGGTTCAGGATCCTGAGCAGGCGGTGCGCATCGTTGCTGCCACACATCAGGTGTGCCCGTACTCGAATGCCACACGGGGCAACATCGACGTCACACTTACCGTCAACGGTCACGATATCGGCTGAACTGATCAGGAACGGGCGCGTGACGCGCACGCCGGCTTCGGGCTACCGACCGCACGGTGCCCCGGACTTCAGCTGAGGTGCGTGTCAGGAAACCTGACATCTGCAGGTAGTCCGAACCTGGGCTTGCTCGATGTTCAGTCGAACATCTCGGCAACCAGCGCCCGTCGGCAGTGACCAACGTGTGATTGCCATGCCCACCTGCTACTGCCTCAACGCGTGCGCGTTTACCGATTCGAACCCGACACGTGAGGATCCGGAGTCCTCTATTGCCGGTTCCATGCGTTGCGGCGGTCGGTCAGTGGTTCCGCCGAACCGTCTAAACCTTGCCGGTGTCGATCGTGCTTTGCTGGACTTGGCCGGAGTTATGGGGGAACTCAACTGGTGGCTCGTAAGTCTGGAAGCGACCGCGGCCGTTGGCCTTGGCTTGGTACATGGCGGAATCGGCCCGAGAAACCACGGAATCGTAGGTATCGGCTGCATCGGGGAATAGGGTGATTCCAACGCTTGCCCCGACCGAGACGGTGCGGCCCCGCACGACGAATGGCTTCCCGAGCGCCGAGACGATCTTTCCGGCGACAACCTCAGCGTCGCCACGACTAGCGACTCCCTGGACAAGAATGCCGAACTCGTCGCCTCCGATACGCGCAACCGTATCCTCATTGCGGACGGTCGCGAGCAGCCGCTCCGCGACGACACGGAGCAATTCGTCGCCGACCTTGTGGCCGTGCGCATCGTTGACGAACTTGAACCGGTCGAGATCCACAAAGAGCAGAGCAAGCCGGCTTCCGCTACGACGCCCTAAGGACAAGTACTGACTCACCCGATTCTCGAAGAGTCGTGAGTTGGCGAGCCCAGTGATCGGGTCATGTAGAGATTGGTGACGCACTTCGTCGAGCAGAGCCAGGCCGCCCAGGGCGGTGGCCGCCAAGCTGGCCACACCGCTTAGGCGTTCTAGCAAAGTGACATTGCGATACAATTTGTGACCGTCGGGGCCAATGGCAAGGACGCCAAATAATGTGTTGCGAGCGGTGATCGGTACGACGACACCCGACCCGAGCCCAGTCAATTCCAAGATAGGGGATAGAACGGGATGTGAAGTCGAGGTGACGAGCGTCGGCGTCGCTAGCTCAAGCAATTGGTTCGCCAAGTTGCCGTTGCGCACAGCCGTAGTCGCTGTGGCTGCAACGTCGAGCGAGACCCGTGAGGTCGACGCCACTCGCTGCAGGATTGCGTCGCCAGGGTCCCACAGCATCACGTGTGCCTGATCACAGCCCACGATCGCAGGTATGGCATCCGCCAGGCGCTGCGCCCCCTTCCCCCTGGTGGACTCCTCGGCAAGCACCCGCCCCAGATCCAACAAAGCACTGAGCGTGGTGTTGCGGTCACGAGATTCATCCAGGGCGGCCGCCGTCTCGAGGGCAGCGGCAGCATTTGCGGCATACGCCATCAAGAGGGACCGTTCCTGGGGTAAGAAGTGGTAGTTCTCGGGATAAAAGGCGGCGAGACGTCCGAAGTGGCTGCGAGCCGATTCGATAGCAACTACTAAGCGGGAGCTCTCGATGGTATCAAGGTCAAAGCGCAGGACTTCTTGTGCGGCGGCCTCGGCCTCATCCTGGGTGAAGCCCACGTGGTGGATCCGGGGAGTGGCGTCGCCCGGAAGTTGAGCGACGAGCAAGTATCGAGGAGCTCGAACTGCGACGCCGGCTCGTTTGGTAATTGTTTCGAGCATTGAGTTGACGTCGCTTGTCGAAGAGAGCTCCTTGGCTACAGACTCGAGAGATTCGAACCGTTTCGTCACCACGAGGAGCTGCTCCCTCAGCAGCTCAACTTCGCGCTCCGAGCTGGTCCCGACAGACGATGTGGGATCCCAATCCAGCCGTATGAGACAACGAGGATCGCCCCGAGCCTGGCATTCAATCTCCTCGACGCTGGCTGGCTGCATACCGAAGAGGACCGGAAACTGCGAAAGCGCACCCAGCGTATAGCCGCAAAACAGCGGGTCTCTTTTGTGATCTGGCGTCACGACACTGATCAGACCATGTGTCTCCCCAACCTCCACGACTTCTGAGCGCGTGATGGTCGATTGCTTGGCTGAGATGGACGGGTAGACCCGAAGCAACTCGGCCGGCGATCCGATGGACCGCAAGAGTGTCAACACCTCGGTGCTCGCGTACCGGCGAAACACCTCTTTACCCGCCTTTCGTCCGACATCGGGATCACCAAGCACGTCAGCCGCGGCTCGAAAGAGGGCGAGGCCCTGTTGATAGGAGCTCCACCCGTCGGGTTGCTGGATATCAGCGGCCGATCGACGCTCGCCCGACTTGGCCAAGACCTGGATGACGCCGGCATCCCCGGCCGTCTGGTGCACCACGCCGAGCAGGGCTCCGAGCATCGAATTGGCCAATTGTTGGCTGTTGTCAGAATCACCCACGCTCTAGAGCCTAAACGGCTGACCGAGCACGCGAGCGCCAGCCCACTCCCGTGCTCGACGGATTCCGCCCGCCCGAGCCCCCGGGCTATCGCCGGAGGACCCCGCGCCCCGAACCGGAGGTTCTTCGTGGCTCCGAGGCAGCATCGAGGAGTCCCTGAACAGTGGCAACGGCGCCACGGCCAAAGGGCGTCACATGCCAAGCGGGGTGGTTCTCCTGCGGGTGCATGCTGCTTGAGCACCTGTCATGAGGAGAGTTCGGGGCCCCGTCGCACCGGGGGGCTCCATTCCGTCGCCCTCGCTTGCTCAGATTGGGAGTGATCCGCGGCCACGGGAGACCCGTAGCCCGGCAGCTTCGATTGCCCGCCCTTCGCCGCCCTTCCGCGTTACGCACAGAGGGGGCGACCTCCTGGCGCTCATACGGGCGTTCCGCCGAGGCCCCCTTTGACGATCCCGGCGTCACTTGTTCAGCTGACGCCCGAGCACGAGGGAGCGATCACCGGCTCCCGTGGTGGTCGACACGCCGGGCGGCGTTCAGTAGCCGGATCCGCGAGCGCTCGACGTCGAAGTGTTCGACGTGGAGGTGATCTGGCTGGAACCAACAGTCGCGACTGCAAAGCCCGCCACGCCCTGCCCGGTGACCTGGCCCGCCTTCTTGTCGCTCGTGAACAGGTAGAGCGGCTTGCCGTGGTAGGTCACTTGGTGCTGGCCGTTCGAGCGCATGGCGACGCCGAGCCCCGTCACGTGTGTGCCGGCCGGAGTAACGCTGGCGGGGACGACGAGCGCCGGCCAGAAGGCGAGGAGCTGGCCCGTGACGGTCGAGTGGTTCTTCGTGTCCTTGGAGTACGTGTAGAGCGCCAAGCCCCTGGCGTTGACCAGGATCGTGCCGTACTTGCCGACCTTCACCGTGTGGACGACGGTCTGGGTTGTCGACGCCGAGGCGGGGGCCGGCGCGGCCGCTGCGGCGAGAAGGCCTCCTGCCACGATCACGGCCGGCGCGAGCCGTATGGCCACCGTCTTGTGGGGTCTCTTGATCGCTCTGATTGTCTTCATCGGTTGAACCTCCCTAAGAGTAATTCGTTCTCAGACAGGAGTACGGACTGCCTGCCTTTAGGGATTGCCGGGCGTAAGCTCGGTGCTCGGACGGCGGCGCCTCAATCTCGGCGTTGGCTTCCGCAAGGACTGCCTTCCGGCCAGGAGTGTCTTGGCTTTTTAATGTGCCCCAACGCCTGCGGATGAACAAACCTCCGGACTAAGAGGACCCCCTGGGTTTCACCGCTCGCGTCATCTCGCCGCTATCCGCCGTGAGCGGCGTCGAGGTTTCCAGGGTTCACACCGACACGCGGGGACTCGCCGGGATCTGCAGCCCCGATGTAGCTGCCGCCGCGCATCGACCGCGGCCGGCCAATACCCCACATCGCCGCCGATCCCCCCCCC
>Ga0182024_10007302_pt1 | contig 23845 bp, 20 predicted proteins | sample P32metaG_FD_120480 | JGI IMG/M metagenome (GOLD analysis project Ga0182024, IMG submission 120480) | Permafrost microbial communities from Stordalen Mire, Sweden - P3-2 metaG (Illumina Assembly) | ecosystem: Environmental > Terrestrial > Soil > Wetlands > Permafrost | place: Sweden: Stordalen... | reverse complement strand
GGGTTGGCCGGCTCGCGCACATCGAACACCCAGCAGCGCTGGATGCCGTTGGCGCAATCGTCGAGATTGCCCTCGTCGGCGATGACCGCGAGGTTGCGGTCGGGCAGCGGCAGCGGCGTGTGGCTGCCGCCGCCGAAGGGCGGGCTCCAGTTGCGGTGCGAGAGCAGCTTCGGCGCGGTCGGGTCGGCGACATCGAGGATAGTGAACCCGCCGTCGCGCCACGCCGCGTAGGCGAGGTTGCCGTGCACGATCGCGTGGTGCAGCGCGTAGCGCTTGCCGGACCAGCTGGGGGTCTCGCCGGCCGCCTGGTTCATCCCGGGCAGCCAGAAGCGGCCGACCACCTCCGGCTTGGTCGGGTCGGCCATGTCGATGATCGCCAGCACGTGGTCGGTGAAGCCCTGCCAGTGGCACGAGGCATAGGCGTAGCGGCCGCCGACATACCACAGCCGGTGCAGCCCCAACCCGTCGACCGGCATGAAGCCGATCTCGCGCGGCTCGGCCGGCTTCGAAATATCAAACACCCTGAGGCCCGCGGTGAAGGTCTTGTCGCGCTTGGTGAAGGTGTCGGTGATCGACGCCTTGAAATAGTAGTTGGGGTCGGAATAGCCCTGCATGACCCAGATGTTCGGCGCGTTGACCGTCAACAGCAGGTCGCCGTGGGTCTGCAGGTGGAAAGCGCGCGTGTTGGGTGGCGCGGCGAAGAAGCCGACATTTCGCGGGTGCTTGGGATCGCGCACATCGACCACCGTGAACCCGTCGCTGAACATGTGGCCGATATAGGCATGGCCCTTGTGCACCATGACCTGCACGCAGTCGCCATGACCGTCGAGCTCGTGGTTGCTGACGAAATCGATGTTGCGGGCTGAATCTGGGGTCATGGCGGGCTCCTGTGCGACGGTTGCTTTTGCAAAGCACGCCGGGGCACGGGCGTCAACGCCTCGTGCTACTATGGGCGCGAGATCGCTTGAGGGAGGAACCATGACCCAGGCCGCGCGCTTTCGCGAGCTGTTGCGCCGCGACGGAATGATCGTCGCGCCGGGCGCGTATGATTGCATCACCGCGCGGTTGATCGGGCGCGCCGGATTCGACTGCGTCTACATGACCGGCGCCGGCACGGCGGCGACGCTCGGTTATCCCGATTTCGGCCTGGTGACGATGTCGGAGATGGTCGACAACGCCGGCCGCATCGCCGCCGCGGTCGATCTGCCGGTGATCGCCGACGCCGATACCGGCTACGGCAACGAGCTCAACACCGTGCGCACCGTGCGCGAATATGAGGCCAGGGGCGTCGCCGGCATCCATATCGAGGACCAGGGCTTTCCGAAGAAATGCGGCCATCTCGACGACAAGGAGATCGTGCCGCGCGAGGATTGGCTGGCCAAGATCCGCGCCGCCGCCGCTTCCCGCCGCACTCCGGATTTCACCATCATCGCGCGCACCGACTCGCGCGCCGTGATCGGCTTCGACGAGGCGATCGCCCGCGCCAACGCCGCGCTCGCCGCCGGCGCCGACATGGCCTTTGTCGAGGCGCCGCAGACGATGGAGGAAGTGGCGGCGGTACCGCGCCTGGTCAACGGCCCGTGCCTGCTCAACGTAGTGCGCGGCGGCAAGACGCCCGACCTCGACCTCGCCGACGCCGAACGCATGGGCTATCGGCTGGCGATCGTGCCCGGCCTGTTGATCAAGAACGTGATCGGCGTCTGCGAGCAGGCGCTTGCCGCGCTGAAGGCGACGCACCGCCATCCTCCGCTGGCCAAGGAGATGACGGTGCGCGAGATCTTCCAGATCTCCGGCGCCGACGAATGGGACGCGCTGCGCACCGCGTTCCGCGCTCCCGAGGCGAAACGCGACGCGGCGGAATAAATCGCCGCGCCTGGCGATGTCATCGCCCGGTCAAGCGCGCGGTGATATGGTTAAGCCGCAGCCGATCCTGAACGGGGGGCAACATGGCGGGTCTCTTTGTCGATCCACAATCGCTGGCGATGCAGGCCTATCGCCAGTTGCAGAACACTGATCCGGCGCATGCCGCGATCATCAACCAGATCGCCTCGCAGCCGCAGGCGGTCTGGCTCTACGGCGACGGCACCGGCATGGCCACGGTCGAGCAGGCGACCTACAACGCGGCCTCGGCCGGCACCTATCCGGTCTTCGTGCCCTATACGCTGCTGTCGATACCCGCGCCCGATTATCCCGGCTGGATGACGGATTTCGCGCAGGTGATCTCGGCCGTCGACTCCGCCGTCGTGGTCGAGCCGAACGTCCTGCCGCAATACGGCGACCAATATGCCGCGATGATTTCGGCCTCGATCGACACGCTGAAGGCGTCGGGCAAGACACGCGTCTATCTCGACGCCGGGCACGCGGCGTGGCGGCCGGCAGCCGCGATGGCCGACATCCTCAACGTCGCCGGGATCGCCAAGGCCGACGGGTTCGCGATCAACGTCTCGAATTTCCGCACCACCAGCGAGTGCATCCAGTACGGCGAGACGATCGCGGCGATGATCGGCGGCAAGCCCTACATCATCGACACCAGCCGCAATGGACAAGGGCCGCACGACATCGAGACCTGCAACCCGTCCGGCCGCGGCCTCGGGTTCAACCCGGCCTGGGATGTCGATCGCGCCGATTACCCGCTTCTCGACGCCTATCTGTGGATCAAGCGGCCGGGCGAATCGGACGGCGAGGGACCGGACTGCAATAACGGGCCGCCGCACGGGCAATGGTGGGACGATTACGCGGTCGCGCTCGTCAACAACCGGCCCAACCCACAGAGCTAGACGCAGAGGCGCTTTGCCGGCGGTTCGCGTATAATCGCCGCCATGAAGGCGCTTTGCGAACCCGGCGAGACCGCGAGCTTCGCCGCCGCGATCGTGCGACGGCATGTGCCCGACCCGGCCTATCGCATCTTTCTGTTCGGCTCGCGCGCCGAGGGCACGGCGCACGAGCGCTCCGACATCGACATCGGCATCGAAGGCCCGGGGCCGGTGCCGCGGGAAGCGCTGTCGCTTATCCAGGAGGAACTCGAGGAAGCACCGACGCTTTTCACGGTTGACGTTGTCGATTTCAACCGCGTGTCGGAGAAATTCCGCAAGGTCGCTCAGCGACGGGTGCCGCTGTGAGGAAGAGCGCTTCGCTGCGAGAGGATTTCGCGGCCGCGATAAATCGACTGAAACAGGCTCTGGCGCTGCCCAAGGACGACATCGTGCGCGATTCCGCGATCCAGCGTTTTGAAATCTCTTTCGAATTGTGCTGGAAGTTCCTCAAGGCCCATCTCGAAGAGGAGCACAATGCGTCCTGCACCTCGCCACGAACCTGCTTCCGCGCGGCATTCAAGAATGGTGTGCTCGACAACGATCCGTTCTGGATCGATCTGACGGTTCTGCGGAATTACACCGTCCATACCTACAGCGAAAGTTTGGCCGATTACGTCTATGCGCGATTGCCAGAAGCGGCCCTGCGCTTCCAAGCGGTTCTCGACGCGGTCAGCTGACCGGAGCCGGGCTATTCCAGCGTCGGGAACACATGCAGCCCGTCCGGGCCGAGCGGCAGGGGCTGGACGCTCGTCGATTCGGCCGGGTCGAGCGCTCCGTAGAGATGCGGGAAGAGGTCGCCGGCGCGTGAGGGCTCCCATCTGAGCCGATCGCCGAGCCGCGCCGGGTCGACCGCGAGCAGCAGCAGCCCGTCCTGACCGGCGCGATGGCGGCGCGCGCTCTCGACGATCTGCTCGCCGGTCGAGAAATGGATGAAGCCGTCGGCCAGGTCCTGCGACGAGCCGCGATAGGTTCCGGCGGCCACCGCCGCCGCCCACTCGTCGGCCCGGCACATGTGGTAGATCATTCGCGTCATGTCGCGATGCTATCGCTCTCTCCGCTGCTCGCCACTTAAAAAAGCCCCGTGGCCGGGCTTGACCCGGCTATCCACGTCTTTCTTGCCGCCACGAGAACGAAGACGTGGATGCCCGGATCAAGTCCGGGCAAGGGGATTGAGGTGAGTTCAGCGTTAGGCACGTCTCCGGATACGCGCGTATCGGAGCGCCTCCTCGTGCCGCGCGCCCCGGCGCTGGTCGCCGGGTTCCGCGAGGTCGTGTGGCTGTCGCCCGACGGCGAGATCGAGGCGCTGTCGCCGGGGGAGGCGAAAGCCCGCCTCGCGACCGAGACCGCGATGGTGTGCCACGCGCGCGCCACCGCGCGGCGGCTCGACATCGCCGGCTTCGCCGCGCTCGACCTCTTGGAGTTGTTCGCCTTCGTCCGCCCGGCGCGGTTCTGCGTGCCGACGCCGCGCGGCTTGGCGGCGGCGCTCGGGTTGGCCGCGCCCGAAAGCCTGGCGGAAGGCTGCGTCACGCTCGCCACCGCGGCGCGCGCCCTGCTTCAGGAATTGGGGCAGGAGACCGACCCCAATGCCCGCGCCATCGCGGAAACCGCCGAGCGCGCCGGTTGGGCGTGGGGCCCAGCGGTGCTGGCGGCGCTGCCGGCGACCGACCAGCGCCGCGCGGTCGGCCTGCGCGCCTGGCAGGCGCTCGACGAATGGCAGGAGCGCGCGCCGCCGCCCCCGCCGGGCAACGAGCCGGTCCGCCCCGACGAGGCGCGCCGCCGCCTCGCCGCGCTGCTCGGCGAGGGCGCCGAGACGCGGTCGCAGCAGGCCGACTATGCCGCCGCGATCGCCGGCGCCTTCCTGCCGCGCGAGCATCCCGACCAGCCGCAAGCGGTGCTCGCCGAGGCCGGCACCGGAGTCGGCAAGACGCTCGGCTATATCGCGGCGGCGAGCCTATGGGCCGAGAAGAACCAGGGCACGGTGTGGATTTCGACCTATACCCGCAATCTGCAGACCCAGATCGCCGGCGAGCTCGACCGGCTTTATCCCGACCCGGTGCAGAAGCGGCGCCGCGTGGTGGTCCGCAAGGGGCGCGAGAATTTCCTCTGCCTGTTGAACTACGAGGACGCGGTGCGGGCGACGATGGCGCGGGCACAGCCCTCGGCACCGCTCGCGCTGATCGCGCGCTGGGTGCTCGCGACGGAAGCCGGCGATCTGGTCGGCGGCGATTTCCCCGGCTGGCTCGCCGAGCTGATCGGCGGCTACCGCGTCGCCGCCCTAGCCGACCGGCGCGGCGAATGCGTCCACTCCGCCTGCCAGCATTTCCGCAAATGCTTTGTCGAGAAGAACGTGCGCGCCGCGCGCCATGCCCGGCTCGTCGTCGCCAACCATGCGCTGGTCATGGCCCAGGCGGCGCTCGGCGGGCTCGACGACGGCACGGTGCCGACCCGCTACGTGTTCGACGAGGGGCACCATCTGCTCGAAGCCGCCGACTCGGCGTTCTCGGTGCGGCTGTCGGGGCGCGAGGGCCGCGAGCTGCGCCGCTGGATCTTGGGCGCCGAGGCGACCCGGTCGCGCGCTCGCGGCTTGCAGCGCCGGATCGGCGACCTGATCGAGGCCGACGAGGATGGCACTAAGCTGCTGGTGGAGGCGCTGGTCGCCGCGCGCACCCTGCCCGCCGATGGCTGGCACCAGCGCGTCGCCGAGAGCGCCGGGCTGCCGGGGTTCGAGAGCTTTTTGGGGCTGGTCCGCCAGCAGGTGCTGGCCCGCGCGACCGGCGCCGATGGCGGCTACGGGCTCGAAGCCGAGGCGCGACCGCCGGTCGGTGGCCTGATCGAGGCCGCCGCCAGATTGGCGGAAGGCCTCGACCGCCTCGCGACGGCGCTGATGCGTCTCGTCGCGCTGCTGCGCAAGCAGCTCGAAGACCCGGAGAACCCGCCCGACCCGACCACCCGCCAGCGGCTCGACGCGGCGATCCGCGGCATCGAGCGGCGCGCCATGATCCAGCTCGGCGCGTGGAGCGCGCTGTTGCGCGACCTAGGCCTGCCGGCGGCGGCGGAAAGCGTCGAATGGCTGGCGCTCGACCGCTTCGAGGGCAACGAGACCGACGTCGCGCTCAATCGCAACTGGGTCGATCCCGGTATCCCCTTTGTGCACCATGTCGCCCAGCCGGCGCACGGCATCGTCGTGACCTCGGCGACGCTGACCGACGGCGAGGCCGATCCCACGCTCGCCTGGAGCCTCGCCGAGGCGGCGAGCGGGCTGCGCCACCTCGCGGCGAGCCCGCGCGCGGCGCGCATCGCCTCGCCGTTCGATTACGCCGCGCAGACCCGCATCATCGTCGTCAACGACATCCCGCGCGGCGACATGGGACAGGTCGCGGCGGGGTTCGCCGCGCTGATGCAGGCGTCGAAAGGCGGCGCGCTCGGCCTCTTCACCGCGATCAGCCGGCTGCGCGTGGTGCATGAGCGCATCGCCCCGGTGCTCGAAGCCCAGGGATTACTGCTGCTGGCCCAGCATGTCGACGCGATGTCGCCGGCGACCCTGGTCGAGATCTTTCGCGCCGAGGAGAATTCTTGCCTGCTCGGCACCGACGCGGTCAGGGACGGCGTCGACGTGCCGGGACGCTCGCTGCGGCTCATCGTCTTCGACCGCGTGCCGTGGCCGCGGCCGGACATCCTGCACCGCGCGCGCAAGCCGGTGTTCGGCGGCGCCAATTACGAGGACCACATCGCCCGGCTGCGGCTGCGTCAGGCCTATGGCAGGCTGATCCGCCGCGCCGATGACCGCGGCGTCTTCGTGGTGCTCGACCGGCAATTGCCGTCGCGGCTGCTGGCGGCGTTTCCCGAGGGCGTGCCGGTCACGCGGGTGCCGCTGACGGAAGCGGTTGAAGCAACCACCGGGTTCCTCAACGATTGAACTTGACAGGCGCGGCGCCGGTTTGGTCTGTCCGCCCGCATGAAAACCAAGGACACAACGATGCTCGATCCCCACGGCGCGCTCGTCTACACGATGGTCATCGTCACCGGCGCCGAGAGCAGGATTTCGCCGACCGAGCGGAACATCATCGGCGATATTGTCGGCCATTTGCCGGTGTTCCGGACATTCGAGCGCGGCAAGCTCGCCGCGCACCTCAACGACTGCGCCGATCTGTTGAGCCGCGAGGACGGTCTCAAACAGATCATCGACGCGATCAAGGCGGCGCTGCCGCCCAGGCTGCGCGAGACCGCCTACGCGATCGCCTGCGACCTCATCGCCGCCGACGGCGCGGCGACCCAGGACGAATTGCAAATTCTCGAGCTGATCCGGCACGAGCTCGAGATCGACCGGCTCATTGCCGCGGCGATCGAGCGCGGCGCCCGCGCCCGCTTTCAGCAATTATAGCGGGAGGCCGAGATGGCGGCGGGCACCCTTGAGGAGCGGATCCGCGAGATCGAGGACCGTTTCGAAATCTACAATTTGATCGCCGGCCACCCGCCGAGCGCCGACACCGGAGCCGGCGACTACACCGCCAGCGTGTGGACCGAGGACGGCGAGTTCGATCGCGGCGCTGAGTTCCCGGCGCCGAAGGGCCGGGCGGCGATCGCCGCCGGCTCATCCAATCCCGAGCATCACCGGGCGCTAGAGCAGGGTATCGCCCATTTCGCCGGATTGCCCTACGTACGCATCACCGGCGACACCGCGTTCGCGATCTCCTACCTGCAAATCCTCGTGCCCGACCGGATCGGCCCCGAGTTCGACGTGCCCAATCACGGCAAGACCCGCGGGTTTCATGTGCATCGCGTCTCGGCCAATCGCTGGGATTTCGTGCGAACCGCCGAGGGCTGGCGCATCAAGCGCCGCCGGCTGCGCCCGCTCGACGGCAACGAGTCGGCGCGGGAAATCCTGCGCGGCACCTTCGCCGAGCTTGCGGATTAGAGCGATATCCCCTTAGTGGAATAGCTTCAAATTTCTCCTTGGCCGGGCTTGACCCGGCCATCCACGTCTTATTTTCGCCGTCCTTGGCTCACCAAGACGTGGGCCCCCGGGTCAAGCCCGGGGGAGGCGATAATGTGAAATGCCTCAACTTAAAACGATCACGCTTAAAGCGCTCAGGCGGCCATTTCCGGCCGCGGCGCGAGCGCGGCTTCGTGGTCTTCCGCGACCCGCCCCCCAGCACCCGGGAGGGTGACGGTGGCCGTCGTGCCATGGCCGAGCTCGCTGGCGTAATCGAGCCGCCAGCCATGCATCTCGATCAGCGACTTGGTCAGCGCGACGCCGAGGCCGGTGCCCTCGATACTGGCGGCCCGCGGATTGTCCTCGGCACGGAAGAATGGCGTACCGAGCTTTTTGAGATGGGTCGGCGACATGCCGAACCCGGTATCGATGACTTCGAGCAGCGCGTCCTCGCCGGCTGATGACAGGCGCACGGTCACGGTCCCGCCCGCCGGGGTGAATTTGACCGCGTTGCCGATCAGGTTCAGCACGATCTGCTTGAAGGCGCGCCGGTCGGCGTCGATCAAGGCCGGCGCGTCGAGGACTTCCTGATCGAGCGTCACCTTGCCGCTTTCGGCGCGCGGCCGGATCATCCGCAGCGTCTCGTCGATCTCGTTGGCGAAAGCGAAATTCTCGCGGTGCAGGTCGCGGTGCCCGGCCTCGATCTTGACCATGTCGAGCATGTCGCTGATCAGATCGTGCAGAAACCGGCCCGAACGCAGGATGTCCTCGGCATATTCCTTGTATTTCGGCGAGCCGACCGGCCCGAAAAGCTGTGTGACGATCACCTCGGAAAAGCCGATGATCGCATTCAAGGGCGTGCGCAGCTCGTGGCTCATCCGCCCGAGGAAGTCCGATTTCGCGCGGTCCGCCCGCTCCGTCCTCGTCAGCGCGCTCGACAGCGCCTGTTTCGATCGTTCGATCCGGCCGAATTGAACCGCCAGCGAGCCGAACAAGATGGCGAACATGACGACCGCGCACGCCGAGCCGATGCCGATGAAGGCGGCCTGGCGACGCCATGCGGCGAGCGCGGTGTGTTCGGGTACGGTCACCGCGACGACGAGCGGATAGTCCTTTACCGGGCTGACCGCGATCTCGCGCGCCACGCCATCAAGGTAGCTGACCGCTTCATAAGTGCCCCCGCCGCGCTCTACCGTGTCGTACCAGGCGGATTTCTTCGAGAGGAAAGTGCCCAGGATGTCGTTGATCGCGGGGTGGCGGAACAGCACCATCCCATCGCGCCGGAAGACGCTGACCGAGCCGTCTTCAGGAAGGCTGATGGTCTTGTAGAAATCCTCGAAATAGCGCAGCTCGATCATCGCCTGCGCGGTGCCGAGAAAAACGCCGGCACGGCTTTCGATGCGCCGGGAGATGAACAGGGTCCATCGTCCGGTGGCCCAGTTTTTCCCCGGCGCGCTGATGATCAGCGCGCCGGGATCGGCTTTTTCGGCCTCGGGAAAGGAGCCGTTATTGGCCAGGTCGACCGGCGGTACCGGCCAGAAATTCGACGAATTGACCTGGATGCCGGCCGCGTCGGTCAGAAAAAGCGCGCTCAACTGCGGCAAGGCCTGCAATCGGTTGACGAGAAAATCGTGCGTCGCGTCGTTCGCCATCTCGCGACGGAATTCCTCGGGGGTCGCCATGCCGGAATGGACGATGCGCTGGGTCGCCTCGCCCAGTACCAAATCGACCGATTCCATCGAGCGCGACAGCTCCCCGGCGAGCACGATCCCCAGATTGGTCGTATTCTCGCGCGACGCGTCGATCGCGTTATCGTAGAGATCCCAAAGGCTGAGAGCGGCGCCGATAATCGTCACCCCGATCAGGAGCACGCCGGCGATGATGATGCGTCGCGCACCGCCCGCCCTCAGCATCGAAGTTATCCGCAACATCCGCTAAATCCGCTCCCGGGCGACCTGCGAGTAGAATTCTCCTCGCCCAGGCGTCGCGCCTTTGTCGCGATTTTTAGGGGCCTGCGGTTAACGAGCGCTGAATTCGCCGAGCAATCAGCCGCCGGCGTTTCGCGGCAGCGCGCGGCGGATCGCGTCCTGCACGTCCGGCGGCTGCGTCGCGACGGCGTCGCACAGCCGGCGCATCTGACGGCGCAGGCCGTAGACCTGGTCGAGCAGGCCGAGCACCAGCCCCATTGCCTCGTCGTCGATCGCGAAGTCGCGGCGGATATCGAGGATCAGCTCGACCCGCGCGACATCGACCTCATGGAACACCCAGGTCTCGGCATGGCGCTCGGGCAGGACCCAGCGGTTCTCGACCCAGCGCGAGAGCTCGCGGCGCTCGAGGCCGCGCAGGCGGATCAGCAATTCCTCGAACACGATCATGGCGTCATCCCGCGCCGCGGGTCGGCCGGGTGCTTTTGCGCCCAGCCCTCGAGGAACGCGGCGAGCTCGGCGTCGCCGCTGTCGCCGATCACGACCTTGAGCGTGACGAACTGATCGCCCTCGGCGGCGCCACGGCGATGGATGCCCTTGCCGCGCAGCCGCAATTGCGCGCCGCTGTCCGAGCCCTTGGGGATCGTCATCGTCACCGGCCCGGTCACCGTCGGCACCGTGACGCGCCCGCCCAGCACCGCCTCGGCCAAGCTGATCGGCAGCTCGACGAGGATGTTGTCGCCGTCGCGCCGAAAATAGGGGTGCGGCACGATGTGGATCTCGATCAGCGCGTCGCCCGGCGGGGCGCCGCCGATGCCGGGATCGCCCTTGCCCTTGAGGCGCAGCACCTGCCCCGCTTCGATCCCCGGCGGGATTGTCACGTCGAGCCAGTTCTCGGGACCGAGCGACAGCCGCTTCTTGGCGCCGGCCGCCGCCTCGACGAAGTCGACGGTCAGCGAATAGTGCCGGTCGCCGCCAGGCATAGCGAAACCCTGTGACTGGCCGCCTCTGGGCCCGCGCCGCGCGCCGCCGCCAAACATCGCGAACAGATCCTCGAGGTCGCCAGCGTCCATCTCGCCCTGCGGCCCGTATTTCCAGCCCTGCGCGCCTTCGGCGTGCGGACGGTAGGAATAGCGCGGCCGCTCGGCGCCGCTTTCGTCGATCTCGCCGCGATCGTAGCGGGCGCGCTTGTCGGCGTCCGACAACAAATCATAGGCGGCGGTCACGGTCTTGAACCGCTCCTCGGCCTCGGGCTTGCCGGGGTTGAGGTCGGGGTGCAGTTCCTTCGCCAATTTGCGATAGGATTTGCGGATGTCGTCGGGACCGGCGTCGGGCTTGACGCCGAGCACCTCATAAGGGGTTTGGGCCATCGTCCGCGTCAGCGCTCCGGCGCGATCTTCTGGGCCGCGGCCTGCTGGGCCAGCTCGACGCGAATACCCACCGAGCGTTCGCTGCCGCCGCGATCGAAGGTCAGATTGACCTCGTCGCCGATCCGCGTCAGGCCGATCGCATTGCGCAATTGCGTGCCGCTATGCACCGCGACGCCGTTCGCGGCGACGACCAGATCGCCGGTCTTCAGCCCGGCATGGTCGGCCGACGAGCCGGACTCGACCCTGGCGATGACCGCGCCGTTGGTGCGCTTGGAATTCATCGCCTGGGCGAGATCGGGCGTCAGGTCCTGGATCGCCACGCCGATGCGGCCGCGCTTCACCTCGCCGTAGCGGATCAGCTGGTCCATCACCTCGCGCGCCATGTTGATCGGCACCGCGAAGCCGATGCCGATATTGCCGCCGCCCGGCGCCAGGATCGCGGTGTTGATGCCGACGAGATTGCCGCGCAGATCTACGAGCGCGCCGCCGGAATTGCCCGGATTGATCGAGGCGTCGGTCTGGATGAAGTCCTCGTAGCCCTCGATGCCGAGCCCGCTGCGCCCCAGCGCGCTGACGATGCCGGAGGTGACGGTCTGGCCGAGGCCGAACGGGTTGCCGATCGCGACGACGAAATCGCCGACCTGCAATTTGTCGGAATCGCCAAGTGGCACCGCGGTCAGCTTGCCTTCATTGATCTTCAGCACCGCGACATCGGTGTCGGCGTCGCGGCCGACCAGCTTGGCGGCGAACCGGCGATTGTCCTTGTTCGTGATGGTGATCGAGGTTTCGTTCTCGACGACGTGGGCATTGGTCAGAACATAGCCCTGCGCCGCGTCGACGATCACCCCCGAGCCGGTCGCCTGGGTCTCGCGCTCCTGGTAGCCCTGGCCTTGCGGCACGTTGAAAAAGCGGCGGAAGAACGGGTCCTGCAACAGCGGGTTCTGCTCGCGCACCCGGCCCTTGACCGCGATGTTGACGACGCCGGGCGTGATGTTCGTCAGCATCGGCGCGAGGCTCGGCACGACGCCGCCGCTGAATTCGGGGATCGGCGCCGCCGCGAACGCCGCGGGCGCGACGCCCACGATCCCGCTCATCAGCACCAGCGCCGAGAACAGCCGCTTCATCCTGCAAGACCCTGTGATGATTGCGCGCGACGATCCTTAAAACACCGCGCGGCGAGGATAATTTCCCGTCCTATTATGTAAATCGACGCGCGAGGGCTTCAAGGAGCCGGAAGCGACGCCGTCAGGCGAGCCACCCCGCCGGAAGCGGACGATCAGGTCCCGTGTGGCCGCGCGGTAACGATCCATGCTTGAAAGGTTTCGTAATGCCAACTCGGCTCGCTATACTCGGGCGGGGGAAGAGCCGCATGCCAGAGCCCAACCGCCCCGTGCTTGGATCGCTGGCGCTGATCGCCATCGTCATTGGCGTCGGCGCCGCAGGCTTTGCCTGTACGGCCGGATGGTTTTCGCCTGAGCGTCTCACGCCGACCAAGTTGGTTGACGCGTTGGCGCCTTCCACCGGGCCGTCGCTCGGTCATCGCCGCAATCATGCCAAGGGCATCTGCTTTACTGGCGCGTTCGAGGCGAACGGGGCCGGATCCGAGCTGTCGAAGTCCCAGGTTTTTGCTCGCGGGCAGTATCCGGTGCTCGGGCGCTTCAATCTCGCCACCGCCGATGCGAACGCGCCGGACGCGACGGTCCGCGTGCACGGATTGGGAATACGGATCGCGACGCCGGACGGGCAGGAATGGCGTAGCGCCATGATCGATCCCCCGGTCTTCGCGGTCTCGACGCCGCAAGGCTTCTACGAACTGCTGCTCGCCTCGAAGAGCAAGGACGCGGATGCGATGAAGAATTTCATTGCCGCGCATCCGGAGTTCGCGGCGTTCGGCGATTGGGCCAAGAACGCGCCGTGGACCGACAGCTACGCCGAAGATCGGTTCAACAGCCTCGACAGCTTCGTCTTCGTGGACAATGCCGGCGCGGAGCGCGTGGTGCGCTGGTCGCTGCTGCCGGCGGCGCAACCGGTCTCCGTCTCACCCGATGATCTTGCCAAGCGCGGCCCTGATTACCTCCAACAGGAGATCGCGCAGCGCGTCGCCAGCGCGCCGCAGCGCTGGACCATGGTGGTGACGATCGCCAATCCGGGCGACCCGACCGCCGACCCCACCAAGGCCTGGCCGCAAGACCGTCGCACCGTCGAGGTCGGCACGATCGTCGTGCAAAAAATCGAGGCGGAGCGCGACGGTCCATGCCGCGACATCAATTTCGATCCGACCGTCCTGCCGACCGGCATGCGGACATCTGACGACCCGTTCCCGGCGGCACGGTCGGCCACCTATATGAAGTCCTATGACCTGCGCACCTCTGAGGCCAAGGATTACCCTCGAACCGAAACGGGCACCAAGCCATGATCGGCGTCCGCCAACGCTTCACCCCGCTCCAGCGCCTGCTGCACTGGGTCATGGCCGTCTGCATCCTGGCGATGCTCTTTATCGGCGTCGGCATGGTGTCCACCGTGACGCCCAAGTTCCTGCCTCTCGTCGCGATCCACAAATCGCTCGGCATCGCCATTCTGGTACTCGCGCTGATCCGCCTGGCGGTACGTCTGCGCTACGGCGCGCCAGCGCTGCCGGCCGACCTGCCCGAGCCGATGAAGCTCGCGGCGCACCTGTCACATTACGCGCTGTATGCCCTGATGATCGGCATGCCGCTGATCGGCTGGGCGATGCTGTCGGCCGCCGCCTATCCGGTCGTGGTCTTCGGCGGCATCTACCTTCCGGCGATCCTGCCGCAGAGCGACAGTCTGCATACTTGGCTCTGGGACGCGCATTTCTACTTGGCTTTCGCGTTTTTTGCCCTGGCCCTGATGCATGTCGCGGCGGCGCTGTTCCATGGGCTGGTCCGGCGCGACGGCGTGTTCGAAGCGATGGCCTCCGTCTCGACCCACGACGAGGTTGTGCCTGCCGAATGAATAAAAAAGGTCTGGCTCCCCGCCCTTGCCGGCGTTCGGGCCGCTCCTTATAGTTCCGGGCTTATGGATCACCACGCCTACCGGCACCGGCATCTCCTCGGCATCGAAGGTCTGACGCCCGAGGACATCACCTATGTGCTCGACCTCGCCGACACTTATGTCGACATGAACCGCGAGGCCGAGAAGAAAAAATCGACGCTGCGCGGCCGCACGCTGATCAATTGCTTTTTCGAGAATTCGACGCGCACCCGCACCTCGTTCGAGGTCGCCGGCAAGCGGCTCGGCGCCGACGTCATCAACATGGCGGTCGCGGTCTCCTCGATGCGCAAGGGCGAGACGCTGATCGACACGGCGATGACCTTGAACGCCATGCACCCCGATGTGCTGGTGGTGCGCCATCCCGAATCGGGCGCGGTGCAGCTGCTGTCGGAAAAGGTCGATTGCGCCGTTATCAACGCCGGCGACGGCAGCCACGAGCATCCAACCCAGGCGCTGCTCGACGCGCTGACCATCCGCCGCCGCAAGGGCAAGCTCGGCGGACTCACGGTGGCGATCTGCGGCGACGTGCTGCACAGCCGGGTCGCGCGCTCGAACATCGCCCTGCTCAACGCGATGGGGACGCGGGTGCGCGTCGTCGCGCCGCGCACATTGCTCCCGGCGGCGGTCGAGCATCTCGGGGTCGAAGTGTTTCACGACATGGCGGCCGGTCTCGCGGACGTCGACATCGTGATGATGCTGCGGCTGCAGAGCGAGCGGATGCACGGCTCGTTCGTGCCGTCGACCCGCGAATATTTCCGCTTCTTCGGCCTCGACGAGGACAAGCTCAAGGCGGCGAAGCCCGACGCGCTGATCATGCATCCCGGGCCGATGAACCGCGGGGTCGAGATCAGCAGCACGGTCGCCGACGACATCGACCGCAGCCTCATCCGCCAACAGGTCGAGATGGGCGTCGCGGTCCGCATGGCGTGCCTTGATATCATGGCGCGCGAGCTCGGCAACGGGCCTCCCATCAAATGACGGCGCTGCGATGAGCGGCCTCCGCCGGCTGTTCCGCGGCGCGCGGCTGATTGACCCCGAGAGCGGGCGCGACACTGTCGGCGATTTGATCGTCGTCGACGACCGCATCGCCGCGATCGGCGCCAATATCAGCGCCGAGGGGCTCGGCCCCGATGTCGAGGTGGTCGAGCTCGACGGGCTGTGCCTCGCGCCCGGCCTCGTCGACATGCGCGTGCAGCTGCGCGAGCCGGGTGCCGAGCACATCGAATCGATCGAGAGCGGCAGCCAGGCCGCCGCCGCCGGCGGGGTCACGACGATGGTGGCGCTGCCCAATACCGAGCCGCCGGTCGACGATGTGTCGGTCGTCGAGTTCCTCGCCCGCCGCGCCCGCGAGGTGCGGCTGGCGAAGATCCATACCTATGCCGCCGCGACCAAGGGCATGCACGGCAAGGAGCTGACCGAGATCGGGCTGCTCGCGGCGAACGGGGTCGTCGGCTTCACCGACGGGGTCAAGGCGATCGCCGACGCGCTGGTGATGCGCCGGGTGCTGGCCTATGCCCGCACCTTTGATCAGCTCGTCATCCAGCATCCCGAGGAGCCGAGCCTCGCCGGCGCCGGCGAGGTCACCGAGGGCGAGATCGCGACCCGGCTCGGCCTCGCCGGGATCACCCCGGCGGCCGAAATCATCATGGTCGAGCGCGATTTGCGCCTCGTCGCGATCACCGGCGCGCGCTACCACGTCGCGCATGTCTCGACCGAGGCGGCGATCGACGCGATCCGCCGGGCCAAGGCGCAGGGGCTGCCGGTCACCTGCGACACCGCGCCGCCCTATTTCGCGCTCAACGAGACCGCGATCGGCGACTACCGCACTTTCGCCAAATTGTCACCGCCGCTGCGCGGCGAAAGCGACCGCCAGGCGGTCGTCGCCGGCCTCGCCGACGGCACGATCGACGCGATCGCCAGCGACCATTCGCCGTGGGACCAGGATTCGAAACGCCTGCCGTTTTCGTCGGCGAGCTGCGGCATCGTTGGGCTGGAGACCTTGCTGCCTCTGTCGCTCGAGCTCTACCACAACCGGCACATGAGCCTCTTGGACGTGCTGCGGCGGCTGACGGTCGCGCCGGCGCGCATCCTCCGCCTCGGGGTCGGCGGGCTGGCGGCGGGCGCGTCGGCCGATTTCGTGGTCTTCGACCCGGACGCGAAGTACCGGGTCGAAACTGACAAGTTCCGCTCGAAATCGAAGAACGCGCCGTTCGACGGCCGCCCGGTGCAGGGCCGCGTCGAGCTGACAATCGTCGACGGCCGCTCGATTTTCGAACGCGCCGCATGACCTACATTATCGCCGCTGTCGCCATCGGGTATCTGCTCGGCTCGATCCCGTTCGGGCTGGTGCTGACGCGGCTCGCCGGGCTCGGCGACGTGCGCAAGATCGGCTCGGGCAATATCGGCGCGACCAATGTGCTGCGCACCGGCAACAAGACGCTGGCCGGGTTGACCCTAGTCCTCGATATCGGCAAGGGCGCCGCGGCGGCGCTGATCGGCGCGAGTTGGGGCTTGGAAGCCATGCTGGCCGCCGCGGCGGCGGTGATCATCGGCCACATGTTCCCGGTCTGGCTCGGGTTTCGCGGCGGCAAGGCGGTCGCGACCGCGCTCGGCGTGCTGATCGTCGTCGCCTGGCCGGTGGCGCTGGTCGCGGCACTGATCTGGCTCGCCGTCGCGATCCTCTTTCGCTTCTCCTCGCTCGCCGCGCTGGTCGCTTGCGTGGTGGCGGCGGCCTATGCCGGGTTTGTCGTCGATGGCGAGCGCGCGTTCCTTGTCGCGGCGATAGCGATCGCCATCATCGCGCGGCACCACCAGAACATCCGTCGTCTGATCGCCGGCACGGAAGGCCGCATCTCCTTCACCAAGGGCTGAGCCCTGGCCGCGCGCGAGCTCGATCCCGACGAGCGCCTCGACTGGCTGCGCCTCTGCCGCACCGAGACGATCGGCCCGGTCACCTTCTACGCGCTGCTGCGGCGGTTCGGCTCGGCGCGCGCGGCGCTCGCGGCGGTGCCGCGTCTCGACCGGCGCGGCGTGGCGGTGTATAGCCGCGGAGCGGCCGAAAAGGAAATCACCGCGCTGGCCCGGCTCGGTGCGCGGCTCGTCTGCTGGGGCGAGCCCGATTATCCGATCGCGCTCGCCGCGGTCGACGATGCGCCGCCGGTGCTGACCCTGCTCGGCCGCGGCGAATTGCTCGCGGCGCCGATCGTCGCCATCGTCGGCGCGCGCAACGCCTCGGCCAGCGGCAGGCGGCTGGCGCATGAGCTTGCCGCCGGGCTGGGCGAGGCGGGGATCGTCGTCGCCTCCGGCATGGCGCGCGGCATCGATGCCGCAGCGCATGGCGGGGCGCTGGCGACCGGCTCGATCGCGATCGTCGCCGGTGGCGTCGATGTCGTCTACCCGGAAGAAAATCGCGGGCTCTACCAGGCGCTCGCGACCGAGGGCGCGATCGTCGCCGAAATGCCGCTCGGCATCGAGCCGCAGGCCCGGCATTTTCCGCGCCGCAACCGCATCATTTCCGGCATGGCGCTGGGCGTCGTCGTGGTCGAGGCGGCGGCGAAATCGGGCTCGCTGATCACCGCGCGCTTCGCCTTGGAGCAGGGCCGCGAAGTCTTCGCGGTGCCCGGCTCGCCGCTCGATCCGCGCAGCCGCGGCGCCAACGACCTCCTGCGCAGCGGCGCGACCTTGACCGAGACCGCCGCCGACATCGTCACCCAGCTCGGGCCGCTGTTGCACGGCGCGCCGCCGCCACGCCGCGCCGCGACGACGCGCGAATTGCCCCTGCTGCCCGCGTCACCAGCCCCGGCCGCGATGACGATCGACGGCGATTCCGCCCTTGACCTCATCCTCGAAAAGCTGAGCCCGACGCCCGTCCCGGTTGACGAACTGGTGCGCCAGTGCCAATTGTCAGCCGCCGCCGTCGCTACCGTGTTGCTCGAATTGGAACTCGCCGGCCGCATCGAGCGTCATCCCGGCAACCTTGTGTCGCGCCGCTGAGCGAAGCTTCGGCGTCGCCTTTTCGATTGGGTCCATGAACGTCGTCATCGTCGAATCGCCGGCCAAAGCGAAGACCATCAACAAATATCTCGGCCGCGACTACAAGGTCGTGGCCAGCTACGGCCATGTCCGCGACCTGCCGGCGAAGGACGGCTCGGTGCTCCCCGATTCGGATTTCGCGATGTCGTGGGAGGTCGACGGCAGGTCCGAGAAGCACGTCAAGGCGATGGCCGAGGCGGTGCGCGGCGCCGAGCGGCTCTACCTCGCGACCGACCCCGATCGCGAAGGCGAGGCGATCTCCTGGCACATCAACGAGGTGCTGAAAGCGCGCCGCGTGCTGAAAGGCGTCGAGGTCAAGCGCGTCGTCTTCAACGAAGTCACCCGTAACGCGGTGGTCGACGCGTTTACCAAACCGCGAGATATCGATATTGAGCTGGTCGACGCCTATCTCGCCCGCCGCGCGCTCGACTACCTGGTGGGATTTACCCTGTCGCCGGTGCTCTGGCGCAAATTGCCCGGCAGCCGCTCGGCCGGGCGCGTGCAATCGGTCGCGCTGAAGCTCATTTGCGAGCGCGAAAGCGAGATCGAGGCGTTCAAGGCGCGCGAATACTGGACGGTCGAGGTCGAGTTCGTGACCGAGGCCGGCGACAAGTTCACCGCGCGACTGACCCGGTTCGACGGCAAGAAGCTCGACCGCTACGACCTCGACAGCGAAGCCAAGGCCCGCGCCGCCGCCGACGCGATCCTCGCCGCGCCGGGGTTCTCGGTCGCCGCGATCGAGCGCCGGCAGACCCGCCGCAACCCGTTTCCGCCATTCACCACATCGACCTTGCAGCAGGAGGCCTCGCGCAAGCTGGGCTTTGGCGCGAGCCGCACGATGCGCATCGCCCAGCGCCTCTACGAGGGTGTCGATCTCGGCGGCGATACGGTGGGCCTGATCACCTATATGCGTACCGACGGGGTCGCGATCGCCGGCGAGGCGATCGCCGCCGCGCGCAGCCTGATCGCCAGCGAGTTCGGCGACCGCTATTTGCCAAAATCCCCGCGCATGTACCGCAGCCCGGCGAAGAACGCGCAAGAGGCCCACGAGGCGATCCGCCCAACCGACATGGCCCGCAAGCCGGCTGAGATCGCGCAGCATATCGATAGCGACCATCGCCGGCTCTATGAGCTGATCTGGAAGCGCACGGTCGCGAGCCAGATGGAATCCGCCATGATCGACCAAGTCGGCATCGATATCGCCGATCCGGGCGGTCGCCTCGGCCTTCACGCGACCGGCTCGACCACGCTGTTCGACGGCTTCCTGAAACTGTACCAGGAAGACCAGGACGACGCCGCGGAGGACGACGAGAACCGCCGCCTGCCGGCGATGCGCGAGCAGGAGAAGCTGGGGCGCGGGCCGGTGACGCCGAGCCAGCATTTCACCCAGCCGCCGCCGCGCTACAGCGAGGCGAGCCTGGTCAAGAAGCTCGAGGAATTGGGCATCGGCCGGCCCTCGACCTATGCCTCGATCATCCAGGTTCTGCAGGACCGCGAGTATGTGAAGCTCGACAAGCGGCGCTTCGTGCCGGAAGACCGCGGCCGCCTGGTGACCGCGTTCCTCACCAGCTTTTTCGAGCGCTATGTCGAATACAATTTCACCGCCGACCTGGAAAACCAGCTGGATGACATTTCCGGCGGGCGAATCGACTGGAAAGAGGTGCTGCGCAACTTCTGGCGCGATTTCTCGAGCGCGGTCGACGGCACCAAGGATCTGACGATCGGCCAGGTGCTGAACGCGCTCGACGAAGATTTGGGCCGGCATTTCTTCCCCGACGACGGGTCGGGACGCGACGTGCGCCGCTGCCCGGTGTGCGAGGAGGGAAAACTGTCGCTGAAGCTCGGCCGGTTCGGCGCGTTCATCGGCTGCTCGAACTATCCCAATTGCCGCTACACCCGCGCGCTCGGCCTCGAACCCGACGGCGACGGCAAGGCCCAAGCGATGCCCGATACCGAACTGGGCATCGATCCCGTCAGCGGAATGCCGGTCACGCTGAAGAAGGGCCCGTACGGGCAATACATCCAGCTCGGCGCCGGCGAGAACGGCGACAAGCCGAAGCGGGTTTCCTTGCCGCGCGGGTTGGAGCCCACCAACGTCACTCTCGATATTGCTATCAAGCTGCTGTCCCTGCCCCGCGAGATCGGCCGTCATCCCGAGAGCAGCGAGGCCATCATCGCCGGCATCGGCCGGTTTGGCGCCTATCTGAAGCTCGGCAGCGCCTTCACCTCGCTCGGACCGGACGACGATGTGCTGAATATCGGGCTCAACCGCGCCGTGACGGTGCTCGCGGAAGCGAAGACCGGCGGCGGCCGGCGCGGCCCGCAATTGCTGCGCGAGCTCGGCCCGCACCCCGAAGGCGGCACGATCGGGCTTTATCGCGGCCGCTACGGCCCCTATGTCGGCCATGCCGGGCTGATCGCCTCGCTGCCCAAGGCGGCCGACCCCGACCTGTTCACGCTCGCCGAGGCGCTTCCCTTGCTCGCCGCGCAAAAGGCGAAGGGCAAACCCGCGCGCAAACCGCGCCCGGTCCGCGCCGCCGCCGCCGCCAATGGCGCGCCGCGCCGCGCCGCCGCGAAAAAGCCGGCGAAGAAAGCGGCCCGCCGCACCACGGCGCCCGCCAAATCGAGACGCGCCTCATCGAGCCGGCCGACAAACCCGTAGACCGGGAGCCCCTGGGCCGCGAGCCCCTGGGCCGCATTGTCGGCATCTTTCGCCGCGACCGCGACGGCGGCCGGGTGGTCCCCGCGGATCGCCGCGACCGGGTCGAATATCGTGTCGACCTCGCCCAATCCGGCGGCGCTCTCGAAGGTGAGCTGGTCGTCGCCGAGCCGCTGCCCGCGCGCCGCTACGGGCCGCCGCGCGTGCGAGTCGTCGAGCGCCTCGGCGCGCCCGACGCGCCGGGCGCGATCAGCCTGATATCGATCGCCAGCTTCGACATCCCGCATGTGTTTCCGCCGCCGGCGCTGGCCGAGGCGGAAGCGGCGATGCCCGCCGACGCGACCGGCCGCGTCGATCTGCGAGGCCTCGCCCTGGTGACGATCGACGGCAGCGACGCGCGCGATTTCGACGACGCCGTATGGGCCGAGCCCGACCCCGATTCCGAGAACCAGGAGGGCTGGCATCTCGTCGTCGCGATCGCCGACGTCGCCCATTACGTCGCGCCCGGCGGCGCGCTCGATCGCGAGGCGCGGGAGCGCGGCAATTCGGTCTACTTTCCTGATCGCGTCGTGCCGATGCTGCCCGAGGCACTGTCGAACGGGCTGTGCTCGCTAAAGCCCGACGAGGACCGCGCCTGCCTCGCCGCGCACCTGTGGATCGACCGCGAGGGCCGCAAGCGGCGCCACGCGTTCGAGCGCGCGATCATGCGCTCGGCCGCGCGGCTGACCTACGAGGAGACCCAGGCGGCGCGCGACGGCGCGCGCAAGCTGCCGATCCCCAAGGACAGGCTCGACGCGCTCTACGGCGCGTTCGCCGCGCTCGACCGGGCGCGCATCGCGCGGGGCGCGCTGGCGCTCGATCTGATCGAGTACCGCGTCGTGCTCGATGCCGCGAACACCCCAGTCGCCGTCGAGCCGAGGAAGCGGCTCGATAGCCATAAACTGATCGAGGAGTTCATGATCCTCGCCAATGTCGCCGCCGCCGAGGAACTGGAAGCCCGGCGCCGCCCCAGCCTTTACCGGGTGCACGACGCGCCCGCCCCCGACCGGGTCGACGCGCTGCGCTTGGCGCTCGCCGATATCGAGGTGCCCGGCCTCGCCCTCGCCAAGGGTCAGGCGCTGCGGCCGGAATTGTTCAACCGCGTGCTGGCGCGGGTCGCCGGCCGGCCGGAGGCGCCGGTGGTCAACGATCTCGTGCTGCGCGCCCAGGCACAAGCCGCCTACAGCCCGGCCAATATCGGCCATTTCGGGCTGGCGCTGCCGCGCTACGCCCATTTCACCTCGCCGATCCGGCGCTACGCGGACCTGCTGGTCCACCGTGCGCTGCTCGGCGAGGCGCTGCCGGCGTCGGAGCTCGACGCGCTCGGAAAGCAGGTCTCCGCGACCGAGCGGCGCGCCACCGCGGCCGAGCGCGCCGCCCTCGAACGCTATCGCACGCGCCTCCTCGGCAGCCGGATCGGTGAGGTGTTCGCCGGCCGGGTCAGCGGCGTCGCGCGCTTCGGCCTGTTCGTCTCCCTTGCCGACAGCGGGGCCGACGGCCTGTTGCCGATCGCCAATTTGCCGTCGGATTTCTATCGCTTCGACCCGGGAAAAATGAAGCTGAGCGGGCGGCATTCGCGGCGCAGCTTCGGGCTCGGCGACGCGCTTGAGGTGCGCCTTGTCGAAGCCGACCCGATCGGCGGGCGACTGCTCTTCCGGCTGGGGGATGAAGTGTCCGACAGTCCGCGATTCGCCCCGGCGCGGCGGCGCGGACGGCAAGGGAAACAGGCAGGGCGGCGACGCTGAGGTGGCCTTGCGCCGGGTATTGTTGATCGCGGCGCGGCAAGAAACTAGTGTAGGCGCCGCCACTGATGGGCCGCCACTGTCCGAAATGCGCCGTGATGGGCGGGCCAGGGGATTTTCAGGATTGCCGATAAATCCGGGTTTATTGTCGTGGTTGCGCGTGCCCGCGCCGGCGAGGCGGCTCGCCCCTGTCCTCGCGTTGCTCCTGCTCACCGCGTGCGGCACGCACGGGATGCAGGATGGCACCACCGGCGAGCTCTTCGCGCGCGGGATCGAGCAGATCACCGATCTTTATATCGAGCCGATCCCGAGCCAGAAGCTGGTTCTGGTCGGCGCCAAGAACCTCGCCAAGCTCGATAGCCGGCTGGGCGTGACGATCGGCGGCGATGTGCGCGACCGCGACCAGGTGAGCCTGACCTATGACGGCATGCCGGTCGCCAACTATCAGGTGCCGGCCGATATCGACGGCAACGCCGGCGCCGAGATCATCATCCGGCTGATCGCCGTCGCGAAGAAAGCCTCCAGCCGCGTGGCGGCGTTGCCGGAGGACACGATCGACAAGGCGGTGTTCGACGGCATGACCGGCGCGCTCGACCGCTTCTCGCGCTACGCCTCGCCCGACGAGGCGCGCGACCAGCGGGCGGCGCGCGACGGGTTCGGCGGCATCGGCGTCACCCTCGAAACCGCCAACAGCGATTTCAGCGTCACCGCGGTCAGCGAGCAAAGCCCGGCCGAGCATGCGGGGATTCGGGTCGGCGATAAGATCGTCGCGATCGATGGAACCCCGGTCGCCGGCCGCCAGGCGAGCGATATCATCCATCAGCTGCGCGGGCCGATCGGCACCATCGTCGGGCTGACGATCGAGCGCCCGGGCGTCGCCGGCACCCGCGATTTCAAGATCGAGCGCGCCCTTGTCGTCGTGCCCACGGTGACCGCCTCGCATGACGGCAATATCGCGATCTTCCACGTCGCCAGCTTCAACCAAAGCACGACCCAGCGGGTGACCGAGGGGCTCATCGAGGCGCAGCGCCAGGCGAACGGGCACCTTGGCGGGATCGTGCTCGACCTGCGCGGCGATCCGGGCGGGTTGCTCGATCAGGCGGTCAGCCTCTCCGATCTGTTTATCGCCAAGGGCCCGATCATCGCGACGACCGGGCGCCATCCGGCGAGCCATCAGTATTTCGCCGCCACCGGTCACAGCCTCGCGCCGTCGACGCCACTCGTCGTGCTGATCAATGGCGGCTCCGCCTCGGCCTCGGAGATTGTCGCGGCGGCGCTGCAGGATGTCGGGCGCGCGGTGGTGATCGGCAGCTCGTC
>Ga0182024_10007301_pt1 | contig 23845 bp, 19 predicted proteins | sample P32metaG_FD_120480 | JGI IMG/M metagenome (GOLD analysis project Ga0182024, IMG submission 120480) | Permafrost microbial communities from Stordalen Mire, Sweden - P3-2 metaG (Illumina Assembly) | ecosystem: Environmental > Terrestrial > Soil > Wetlands > Permafrost | place: Sweden: Stordalen... | reverse complement strand
CGCCTGATTATCGCCACCGCCGCGATCCTGATTCCGGTCAGCCTGCTGCCCGCGGTACTGGGCATGGCGGGCATTCATTATTTCTACGGCGCTCTGATCCTTGGACTGCTCCTGCTGCAGGTCTCCTATTGGGCCAACCGTGTTCGCACCAACGTTCGCGCGAAGTGGCTCATGCACGCCACCGTCGCGCATATTCCGCTGCTGCTCGGCTGGATGATTCTGGACAAAGTCTCCCGATGACCACCGCCGCAACAGCAGGAGGCGTGGACATGACGTCCAAATCGCACCTTATCGAAATCGGTGCACTCTGTATCGCGGTGATCCTGCTTTCGCTCTGGGGAATCGTCTGGGACATTACCAGCGGCCTGATAACTAGCGGCATTGACGGGATCATGCTCCTGCTCATCGCCCTGATGATCGGCGGCATTTTCAGCCTGATGTTCGCGCACATGCTCTGGCAGGCGGGCCTAATTCCGTTCTTGAAGCCGGCGCCCGCAACAGACGCTCCGGCGAAAGCAGCAGCCGCGCCCGCCTCGAAGGCTGCTGCTGGCGCAACTGCGGCACCGCCAAAGCCTGTCCCTGCTCCGGCAGCAGCCGTGAACGCTCCCGCCGCAGCACCCGCCGCGCCAGTGCCCGCGCCGAAACCAGCGCCCGCCATGCCATCGGCAACGCCCACCGAGCCCACCACAAAATGAATTCCGGCCAAGCCCGGCTCGCTCGTAGCAGCAAATGAATTCATCCGCTCCAACTTCCGCTCACCTCGATGACGCCGCCAAGCCGCCGAAATCCTTCGGTGGACGCTGGGCGCTTGGTATCATCGTCCTGACGCTTTCCTTTGTTGTCATGCCGTTCTTGTTCTGGAACGCCACCTGGTTCGGCCGTCCCATCACCGACGCGCAAATCTCAAAAGCTCTCGCCGATCGCTCCCACCCGCGCGAAATCCAGCACGTCCTCTCGCAGTTCGAGACTCGCATCGAACGCGGCGACACTTCCGTCCGCAAGTGGTATCCGCAAATGGTCGCGCTCGCGAAAGATCCCATTGACGAGATCCGCGTCACCGATGCCTGGGTCATGGGCCAGGACAACACCGCCCCGGAATTCCATCAAGCTCTGCTGCCCATGCTCAACGATCCGAATCCCATGGTCCAACGCAACGCCGCGCTCTCGCTAGTCCGCTTTCAGGACGATTCCGGCCACGCCCAAATCGTCTTCATGCTCCAACCCTACGTGATGAACGCGCCTCAAGCAGGCGTGCTAGCAACGCGCCTGAAGCCCGGAGACATCGTAAATCCCGGCACGCTGGTAGCTCACATCGAAGCAGCAGGGAATAGTGATGCAGCAGGAAAGAGTAACCGAGCAGGGAAGAGCGACGAAGTCCGCGCCACCGTACCCGGCACGGTAGATCACTGGCTAGTGCAAACCGGCGCCACAGTTTCCGCGGGCCAACCGATCCTATCGCTCGCGCCCAACGAAAGCATGGCCTGGGAAGCCCTGCGCGCCCTGTTCCTAACGGGCCGCCCAGAAGATTTACCCTACGTTAACCGCTTCGTGCGCGGCGCTGATGGCATGTCTCCCCACGTAGGAGCCCAAGCCCAAGCCACAGCCCGCGCCATCCACGACCGCGCAAACCCGTAGCCCCGCAACGCCAACCTGGAAACGCCAATCTCCCGATTGGGGATCCGCGCTCCGTTTTCGTGGCACAGCCTTCAGGCTGTGCTCTGCTATTTTCGTGGCATAGGCAATCTCGCCTGTGCTCTTCGCCTTCTGTAGCGCCAGCAATATTGGTGTTGCAGTGGTAGGGGCGCTGCTTGCTGCGCCCCAACTTGCCCGGGCGTCAAGACTTTCACGGGTCCGTAGGGGCACAGCATGCCGTGCCCGCTGTTCGAATTTCGACCATCACAGCCGTGATTGCATTTGAATTTGTGAATCGTCCTACGAGGTGTTTCTGCCGGCGGTTTTCTCTGCCCCTCTGACGATGCGACGAGCATCGTCATCCTGAGCACGGCGCCTTTGCCTCAAGCCGGGCGAAGGATCGCTCTTGCCTTTCTCCGCGCCCTCAGCGCCTCTGCGGTAAACGCCTTTGCCTTTCTCAGATTTTTCTCCGCAGTTCCTTTGTCCCCTCCGTGTTAGATCTTTTGACTTCCTCTCCCCCGCAACACTCACTGCTTGTACTGAATCACCGCCTGCCCATCCACAATCTTGATATCGCTAATATCCGCCGGCAAACGCAACTTGTCGCGATTCTCCGGCGAAGCCATCATCTTCTCCACCGCCGCATTCAAAGTGGACTGCGGCAAAGGCAGCGACCCCAATTTCCCGCTAACCGGCTCAAACTTCATCATCCCGTTCTCCGCGCTCAAATGCCCATCCAACTCCAAAGAAATATCCTTCCCATGAAAATCAAAAATCACGTAAGCCTTCACCAGATCCCCCGCCATATCCACTTTCACATCCTTCACCGAAGATTGCACATCCTCGAGCGACCGCAGATCCCCAGCTGCCAACGCCGCGCTAGGATCATTCGCCGCAGGAGCAGCATTCGTCGCCCCGGTCGCATCGCCTGAACCGCCAGTCGCAGTACCAGTCGAAGTGCCGCTCGAAGCTCCGCCCGGAGCCCCCGCCTGCGTCTGCAAATTCTGCGCCAAATACGAATTCAATTCGCTGCGATCCAAGGCCACCTGCCCCGGCTGCCCCGAAGCCTTAGCCTGATTCGCCGTCGCAAATTTCTGCTCCGCGCGCGCCGCCGCTCCAGCATCAATCGGAATATTCGGCGCCGGCGACTTATGCAACACCAGCACAACCGTCAAAATCAAGGCCGCCAAACTGCTCCAACTCAAAATCTTGTAAAGTTTTCCCAACAGCTTCGGATCAGCCATAAGCAGCGCTCCTGTTCCGGAACAAACGCGAAATTCACCAGAAACACCACTCTAGCAGCAAGGAAGGGAACCAAACGCTTACAGCAACTAGGCAGTGCTCAATCACCCATTGAACGGAAGTACAGTCCACGCCTGGGAACGCCAATCTCCCGATTGGCGTTCCGCGCCACGCTCATTCACCTCTTCTTCGCAAAATATTTCGCGTAATACAAAATCCCCGCCACAGTCTTCCCATCTCGAATCTTCCCGCTGCGTATCCACCGTTCCGCCTCGCGCAACGTAATAATCCTCTGGGTGATCTTCTCGTCCGGCTCCGGATTCGCCGCACCCTTCTTCAATCCAGTAGCCAAGAAAATCGCCATGTTCTCCCGCAAAAATCCTGGACTAGGAAAAAGGTCCAGCAACTGCCGCATCCTCCCCGCCGTGTATCCGGTCTCTTCCCGCAACTCCCGCCGCGCCCCCGCAACGAAACTCTCGTCGCCATCCCGCCGCCCCGCCACCAACTCCCACAAATACTGCCCCACGCTATGCCGGTACTGCCGAATCAGCACAATGCCCCCGTCAGGCAATACCGGAAGCACCACCACCGACCCCGGATGCACAATAATGTCCCGCGTAGCCTCCACCCCACTAGGCTCGATCACTTTCTCGCGCTGCACGTCAAACACCCGCGTATGCAACACTAACTCGCTGCTCAAAACCTTCGCCGTAGTCCTTTTACTCACCAAATCGCTCCCTTTATTCCACTCTCGATAAATATACTAACCCACCTGACGATGCGACGAGCATCCTCATCCTGCCTGCCCTGAGTGATTTTGCGAAGGGAGACCGGCGCCTTGGCCTCAAGCCGGTCGAAGGATCTCTCCCGCCTTTCTCTGCGTACTCTGCTTCTCCGCGGTAGAAGTCCGTTCTTGCCGTTCGCTCTTAACTCTTAACTGTCAACTGCTAACTCCGTCTTTCTCCGATTTACCTCCGCCTTTTTCCTCCGTGGCCTCTGTGTTAAATCTTTTGACTTCCGCGCGATTAAGCAAACTCCCCCGGTGATTTCTTGCCGCCCGTATCCCCGTTGCATATACTGCTTGCGACAAACGCCATGCCCATAAATACAGTCATCGTGGACGACGAGCGCCCAGCCCGCGACGAACTCCTCTACCTACTAAAAGGTTTCCCCGAAGTGAACGTAGTCGCGCTAGGCAAGAACGGCCTCGAAGCCGTCACCCTCATCAAAGAACACGAACCCGACCTGGTCTTCCTGGACGTCCAGATGCCCGGCCTGGACGGCTTCGGCGTAATCAAAAAACTCCTGGAACGCAAACTCCGCGTCCCGCAAATCGTCTTCGCCACCGCCTTCGACAACTATGCCATCCAAGCCTTCGACGTGAACGCGGTAGATTACGTCCTAAAGCCGTTCGACAAAGCCCGCATCGCGAAAGCTCTGCAACGCGCGAAAAAAATGGTAGACGCCCACACCTCGCCCGTCGAACGCCTCGAAACTCTGATGGGCCAGCTCAGCGTGCCCCCGACCGCGGCCAAATCCGCGCAGCCCGTCAAGCTCCTGGTAAAATCCCAGGAGCGCATGTTCCTGGTGGATGCCGACGATATGATCTATTCTTCGATCCAGGACGGCACCATCACGATTTTCACCCGCGATTTCGAAGGCGTCTCCAACTACCGCACGATCGAAGAACTTTCCGCCTCCCTCGACGCCGATCGCTTCTGGCGCGCGCATCGCTCGTACCTCGTCAACATCAATCACATCAAGGAAGTCGTCCCCTGGTTCAAGTCCAGCTACATGCTGAAAATGAACGACAAGCGCGCCAGCGAAATTCCCGTCTCGCGCGCCCAGACCAAACGCCTGCGCGAGCTATTAAAACTTTAGCGCTGCACAGCGGCAAACCGCGGGATGGACGAATCCTAGATGGTTTCTCAAAGGGAAGGGAACATGCCAACCAATAATCGTTTGCTCAGTTTCGCAGCCGCAGCTTGCATCATCTCAATCTTGATCCTCGCCGCGCCATCGCTCGTACGCGCCCAAGCCGGAACCGGCTCAATCTCCGGCAATGTTTCCGATCATCAAGGCTCTCCGCTAGCCGGAGCACAAGTCACGCTTACCAATCTCACCACTAAAGAATCCACCAACGGTTCCACCGACGGCACCGGCAGCTACAGCTTCGCAGGCCTAAAACCCGGTCACTACACAGTACTCTTCGAATCCAAAGGCCTGGTAGCCAAAACCCAATCCGTAGAAGTAAAACCCGGCAAAAAATCAAAAGTAAGCGAGCGCCTAAAACCCCCAGAAGTCAAAAAGAAAACCGACGTCGAGTAGCGCCTCGCCATGTGACAACCGCCGGGCAAGGTGTTGACTCTGCAGCGGCCATCCCGCAAAGCGGGATAGGCGCCTTTGAACTTGCCGTGGCATTTGTAGCGGCGGTCTTCAGACCGCCAGCCTTTGCCGTCGGTTTTGATTTTGACGTTGCTGTCGCCTTTGTAGCGGCCTGTTCGGCTTCATCGAACCGGGCAGTCGTTGCTTTAGGTTGCCGTGGTAGGGGCGCGGCATGCGGTGCCCGCCGCACCAGCGCCGTAGGTGCGACACAGCTGTGGCTGTGGTTGACGCAACTTCGCCCCGCGCGTTTCCCGTCGCATTACCTTTATCAGTGTTCATCTGCGTCCATCAGTGGTGCCTTTGACGTTCGCGTTGTGCTAGCATCCCAACTACACCTCTCGATGGATTTTTCACTCAGCAGCGACCAAATTCTAATCCGCGACACCGTCCGCCAATTCATGGAGACGGAAATGCGCCCCATTCTCCGCGAATACGAACGCGCGGAAAAATTCCCCGCCGAGCAGCTCAAAAAACTCGGCGAACTAGGCTGCTGCGGCATGCTCGTCCCCGAAGAATGGGGCGGCGCCGGCACAGACACCGTCAGCTACGCCCTAATGCTAGAAGAAGTCGCCCGCGTGGACGCCTCCACCGCCGTAGCCCTAAGCGTCACCAATTCCGTAGTTGCCGTCCCGCTCTGGAAATCCGGCAGCGAGCAGCAAAAGAAAAAATATCTAGCCCGCCTCTCCCGTGGCGAAAATCTCGGCGCCTTCTGCCTCACCGAACCTCAAGCCGGTTCCGACGCCGCCGGAATCCAATCCCGCGCCATCCGCGATGGCGATCACTACATCCTGAACGGCACCAAAGCCTGGGTCACCAATGGTGGCGTCTCCGGCCTCTACATCGTCTTCGCGAAGACCGATCCCGCAGCAGGCAGCCGCGGCGTCACCGCCTTTCTAGTCGAGCCAGATTTTCCCGGCTTCCGCATCAGCCGCTACGAAGATAAAATGGGCCTTCGCCTTTCGCGCTCCGCGGAAATTTCGCTGCAGGATTGCCGCGTGCCGGTGGAAAATCGCCTGGGCGAAGAAGGTCAAGGCCTGCGCATCGCCTTGGAATCGCTCGATGGCGGCCGCATCGGCATCGCCGCGCAATCCGTAGGCGTAGGCCAAGGCGCGCTCGAAGCCGCCACGCGCTACGCCAAGCAAAGAAAAACTTTCGGCCACCCAATCGCCGAATATCAAGCCATCCAATGGATGCTAGCCGACATGGAAACAGAAGTCTCCGCCGCCCGCGCCCTAACGCACTACGCTGCGTGGCAACGTGATAAGGAGTTGCAAGATACGGAGTCGCGAGGCAGGGAAGTAGGCAACGCGCAATTAGTCCAAGCCGAAGGTCGCGATGCCGCAAGGCGCCCCCGCGGCTCCAGCGCTTCGCGCGCAAAGCTCTACGCCAGCGAAATGGCCAATCGCGTAGCCTACAAAGCGGTCCAAGTCCACGGCAGCAGTGGCTATTCGCGCGAGACCGACGTCGAGCGCTACTACCGCGACGCCCGCGTCCTGACAATTTACGAAGGCACCAGCGAAATGCAGCGCCTAGTAATAGCCCGCGACCTGCTTCGCGATTCACCAAGGCGATAGCGTACGGGCCGTAGGGGCGGTACATGAACCGTGCGCGACGTGTTGCGGCACCGCCACGCAATTGTTTGCGCTACCGCACCAGCGGGACGTAGGGGCGGGTCTCAGACCCGCCCGCTGTTGACGTCATGGTTGACGTTGCCTTCGTATTTGTGAATCGCGCCACAGCGCGATTCATCCTGAGATTCGGCAGCGCCGAATCGAAGGGTAGCGTCGGTCTTCAGACCGCCGGCCGTTGCCTTTGCATTTGACTTTGTAGCGGCCAGCTTTAGCTGGGCGCCGTTGACGTAGCTTTTGATTTTGACGTTGGTTTTGAATTTGTAGCGGCCGGTCCCGCAACGCGGGACCGGGCAGCCGTTGCCGTTGGTTCTGCATTTGTAGCGGCCGCCTGTTTGCCCGAAGGGCAGGCGGGCGGTTTAAATTTCAATTCGCCGAGCCCGAAACGTGAGCACCAAGCCTGAACCTAGGAGAACGAATTAACCTTGGCTAAACGTAAACGAGTCCTCAGCGGCATGCGCCCCACCGGCCGCCTCCACCTGGGCCATTTTTTCGGCGCCCTAGCCAACTGGCTAAAACTCCAGCAAGAATACGACTGCTACTTCTTCGTAGCCGACTGGCACGCGCTCACAACGCATTACGAAGACACGTCCTCCATCGCCGAAAATACCCTGCAGGTAGCCATGGACTGGCTAGCCGTAGGCCTCGACCCCGAAAAATCCACCCTCTTCGTGCAATCCCAAGTCCTAGAACACGCCGAACTGCACGTCCTGCTCTCCATGATCACCCCGCTCAGTTGGCTCGAACGCGTCCCCACCTACAAAGAACAAATCGAAAACCTAAAAGGCCGCGACCTGGGCACCTACGGCTTCCTGGGTTACCCGCTCCTCCAATCCGCCGACATCGTAATGTACGGCGAACCCGAACAGGACCTGCTCGTGCCGGTCGGCGAAGACCAAGCGCCTCACGTCGAGCTCACGCGGGAAGTAGTTCGGCGATTCAATGCTAACTTTGGACTGCAAATCTCGAACGAGTTTTTTGATGACAAGAGTGCTTTAGCCTATTTTTTGGACCTCACTCCGAGTGTAAGGCGAGAAGCCTACGATCCTTACGATCTTGTCTACCGCCAGTCCATTCACCGCGCCGCCATGGCCAAAGCGCATGAATCCGGAATTGCGAACTTTCTCGATGCCATGGGGAAACATCGAAAATATTTCCGCTACAAAGAGATACTCCGCGAGCCGGCGTATGTTTCCACAGAAACGCCACGGCTGCCGGGGGTCGATGGGCGGCGTATGGCGAAATCGTACGGGAATGCGATATGGCTCGCCGACCCGCCAGAAGAGATTCGCAAAAAAGTTCTGAAGCACATGCTGACCGACCCGCAGCGCGTCCGCCGCACCGACCCCGGCCGCCCAGAAATCTGCCCGGTCTTCGCCTATCACAAACTCTTCTCAACGCCCGACACTGTCGCGCGCGTTGACCGCGATTGCCGCACCGCCACCATCGGCTGCGTGGACTGTAAAAAGCTCATGGCTGACAACCTCGTCCGGTGGATTGAGCCGATTCAATCGAAGCGCAAGGAATGGGAGGAGCGCCGCGATGATGTTTGGGTTATGCTGAACGACGGATCTAGGAAGGCCGAGGCGGTTGCTCGATCAACGATGGAGCGCGTACGCAACGCGGTTTTTCACTGGGACGATGCGGGCAAATCGGCGCCCGGAGTTATCACTCCAGCAACGTTCCGCAAGGCAAAGCGGAAGATTTATTTGGAAGATGTATAAGAGAATCTGGAGCAAGATTGGTTAAGCGCCTGGAGGCTCACTAACAACCGATGGCATCACCCTATCGCATCAATCTACCATCGTACGAAGGCCCGCTCGATCTCCTGCTTGATCTCATCCGCAAGCAAGAGATGGACATCCACAATATCCCCATCGCCAAAATCACTGAGCAATATCTCGACTACCTCCACCAACTCGAAAAACTCGATATAGACGTCTCCGCCGATTTCATCTACATGGCGGCCACCCTGATCCACATCAAATCCAAAATGCTCCTCCCCGTGGATCCGTTCCTAGCCGCCGAAGAGCAAGACCCGCGCGACGAACTGGTCCACCGCCTGCTCGAACACGAAAAATTCAAGAATGCCGCGCAGCTGCTATACCAAAAACAGCAGGTCGAAACGAACGTCTGGTCGCACCCGGATAAATCTCTCTACGGCGGCGACGAAGTGCAAGGCGAGTTGGTCGTCTCGCTGGTTGACCTCGTCAAAACGTTCCAACAAGTTCTCGAGCGTCGCAAAGAAGTCCCGCAATTCGGCCTGCGCCACGACACCGTCTCCATCGCGCAAATGATGGACCGCCTGCGCCAGCGCCTGGTCGTCACCGACGATCCCGTCTCGCTCATCGAATTCTTCGAAACCTGCGAAACCAGAAACGCCATGATCGTCGCCCTGCTAGCCGTGCTCGAAATGGTCCGCATGCAAGCCGTGCTGCTCGTGCAATCCGATCTGTTCGAAGACATCCGCCTGCGCAAACACAAAATGTTCGACGCAGTCTTCGCCGGCCCAGACGCCATGTCCCAAATCGAGGAGCAATACCTCTGATGATTGCTTTTGCCGTAGTCGCACCACCGCAAGCTCCAAGGGGAAACGCATGACGCCACAAGAAATCCAAGCTGCACTCGAAGCCATTATCTACGCCGCCGACGAGCCCGCCACGCTCGACCAGATCTCCAAAGCCCTCGGCATCGAAAAACCCGAAGCCCGCACCGCCCTCGAACAACTCGTCACCGCCTATCAGACCGAAGACCGCGGCATCGAAGTCCGCAAAGTCGCCGGCGGCTGGAAGTTCTACACCAAAGCCCAACATCACGACGTAGTCCGCAAATTCATCAAGAGCCTGCAACCGCCGCTGCGCCTAACCATGCCCGCGCTGGAAACTCTTGCGGTGATCGCCTACAAGCAGCCCGTGACGGTCCCCGAAATCAACGAAATCCGCGGCGTCCACGTAGGCGGCGTAATTAAAACGCTCCTAGAAAAGCGGCTGATCACCACTGCCGGCCGCAAAGAAGTAATCGGCCGCCCCATTCTCTATCGCACGTCGAAGCAATTCATGATGCGCTTCGGCCTCTCCGACCTGGACGAACTCCCCAGCCTGAAAGAATTCGAAGCCCTAGCCCAAGCCGCCCTAGGTTCCGACGAAGGCATAGCCGAAGCCGAACCCGAAGAATCCGCAGCAATCGGCGAAGAAGCAGCCGGTGAAGCAGCAGCCGACGAATCCGGAATCGCAGTCTGCGAAGATGTGACAGGCGAAGTTGTTGTCGCAGTCGTTGAAGAAGTGCCCGTCAGCGCGACGTCCGACACCGCGCCCGAGAGCGCAAAAGACTCCATCTCCGACGCTTCCGCCGAACAAGAAGCCGAATCCGAATACGCCGGAACCCCAGCGCAAATCGCTGCCGAAACATTCTCCGGCGCGCCGCAGCAATCAGAATCGTCCGCGAGCAGCACAGCCGATGACGCGGACAAGTCCCGCGCCGCCGCAGCGTCAGCAGGCTCCGGCACCCGCTCACCTGAATCTGAGAGCTAGCACGCTCACCGCACTTGACGGTGTTACGGCCAGCTTTAGTTAGGCGCCTTTGACTTTGGTTTTGATGTGGCCTTCGGCTCTGCTTTTGACGTGACGTTGACTTGGCCGTTGTAGCGGCCGGTCCCGCAACGCGGGACCGGGCAGCCGTTGCCGCTGCTTTGCCTTCGTAGTAGCCGGTTGAGTTTTATCGAACCGGGCACGCCCCGTTAAGGTAGCTTTCGATTTTGACGTTGCGGTTGCCTTTGTAGCGGCCGCCTGCTTTTTAGGCGGGAGTAGTTGAATTTGCCTCTGAATTCGTCAATCGCCTCACAGGTTGCGCCAAAAAATATCGCGCGTGTCATCCCGAACGGTGTCCCGCGCTATTTCTTTCCCGCCGCAGTTTGGCGGGCGCGGGACGCAGCGAGGGCTCTGCTTTGTCTCAAAAGTCCCAGCAGCCATCTCACAATGGCTGACAGGGAAGGGCGGGGCTTCAGCCCCGCCGTCGAACGCCGCAATACAACGGGCTTTAACCCCTGAAGCCACGATTTTCGATCTCGTCTGACCTTCCGATTCGCTCCAAACCCACTTTTCCGTTAAGCTATACAAGCACCACGGAGCCACTCAGCCTTCCTATGCTTGAACGACTACAGAAAATCATTGCGCGCGCCGGAATCGCTTCCCGCCGCCACGCCGAAGAACTCATCAAATCCGGCCTCGTCACCGTGAACGGCCAAACCATCACCGAGCTAGGCTCGAAAGCCGACGAATCGAAAGATCACATCAAAGTCCAGGGCAAGCTCCTGCGCCCCGAAACCGAGCGCGTCTACCTTCTCCTCAATAAACCGCCCGAAGTCGTCTCCACCATGATTGATCCCGAAGGCCGCCGCTCCCTCACCGACCTGCTCCACGGCGTTGCGCAGCGCGTCTTTCCTGTCGGCCGCCTCGAATATCATTCCCTCGGCCTGGTCTTTCTCACCAATGATGGCGAACTAGCGAACCTGATGCTGAAAGCGCATCACCTGCCGCAAACCTACAATCTGAAATTGAAAACTCTCCTCACCTTCGAAGAAGTCGAAAGCCTCGCGCAATCCACCGGCGCCCGCATCACGCGCATCAAAGGCAAAGACGCTCCGTGGTACGAAGTCACGCTCTCCGAAGCCCGCCGCGACCAGCTGCGCAACCGCCTGTTCCAGACCGGCCATCCCGTCGAAAAAATCAAACGCGTAAGAATCGGAAACCTCGCGCTCGAATCGCTCTCCGCCGGGACCTATCGCCCGCTTTCAGACGCCGAAGTAAACACGCTGCGCCGCACGGTTCAACCAAGCGCCGCGCAAATTAGCTCAGCAGCACAGCCGGGAGTTCTCGCAATCAGCCAGCCCGGTTTGCCGGCGACAGGAATGCCCACGCCGGGAATTCCTTCCGGGATCGCTCGCCGCCCCTTCGTGAAGCGCCGCCCCTATCAGCCCAAGCCCAAACCAGGCGAATTGAAACGCCCAAATCAGGCGTTCGTCCCGCACGACACCACCCCGCGCCCCGATCAGAATTTCCAGAACGCGCCGCAAAATCGCGCAGCAGCGGCACCGCCAGCTCGTACAGCTCCGTTTTCCGCGCGGCCGCAAAGAAGCTTCCAGAATTCGCGCCCCGGCCATCCCGCGCGCCCCGATTTCAAATCGCACCCCGCAGCCGCAGATGGACGCCCCTCGAAACCGCCATTCGCAAAATCATACGGTGCAAAATCGCACGGCCCGAAATCGCACGACGAAAAATCGCGCGGCCCGTGGAAGCCCCGCACACCGTTCAGAAGGGAAGGCTCCGCTGGATCTAAACCAAACCACGACGGAAAACCATTCCAGAAATTCCGCCCCGATTCCTTCCAGCGCCGCGAGCAAGACTCCGACTACGACCGCCCAATCAAACCAAAATCAGAAGCCCCCTGGCGCCGCACCGAATCATCGCAACCAAGCGGACGCCCCAGCGGAGGACCCGGCTCCAAATTCCGCAGTGGCCCGGCCACGGGCAGCCGCAAGGCCAGCGCCCCTTGGAAATCGCGCAAGCCATCCGAACCCGGCGCATTCGGCCGCGCGAAAAGTAAATTCACAAAGCCCGGCGGACGCCCAGCCGGAATGAAGCCGGGCCTGGGCGGCCCAAGACGCAGCGGCCCAGGCCATCACAAACCAAAACCAGGAAATTTCACAGGCCCCAAGGGTAAGCGCTGAGCCACCCCAGCGAATGACCAAACGGATTCATGATCTCGTTCCGCCTCACATTCGCGCGCTCGCTCCCTACGTACCCGGAAAACCAATCCAAGAGGTCGAACGCGAACTAAAAATGCACCCGATCAAACTCGCATCGAACGAAAATCCGCTAGGCCCTTCGCCGCTCGCCATCGCCGCCGCACAAAAAGCTCTCTTCGATTCCAATCGCTATCCCGACGGCAGCGGCTTCTACGTCCGCGAGGCCCTCGCGAAAAAGCACGCCGTCCCCACCGAAAATATAATTCTCGGCGCAGGCTCCACCGAATTGATTGACCTCGCCGCGCGCATCATGCTCACCCAAGCCGATTGCGGCGTCACTTCGCACGGTTCTTTCCCGCTCTACTACATTGCGATTCGCGCCGCCGGAGCCCGCCTTCTCGAAATCCCGCTGCGAAATTATGCGTTCGATCTAGACGCCATCGCCCGCAATCTCCCGCCCGAAGCCAAAATTGTTTATCTCGCCAATCCCAACAATCCCACCGGCACCATAATCACTGCCGACGAACTAGATTCCTTCCTCGCGCGCGTCCCCGAAACCGTCCTGGTAGTAGTAGACGAGGCCTACTTCGAATACGTCGAGCGCCCCGATTATTCGCGCTCCATCGCAGTCGCACAGCGCCGCCGGAACGTCATCGTCCTCCGCACTTTTTCAAAAGTCTACGGCCTCGCCGGCCTGCGCATCGGCTACGGCATCGGCCCCGCCGATCTGCTCGGCGAAATGAACAAGCTACGCGGCCCGTTCAATACTTCCGGCGTCGCGCAAGCAGCAGCCCTGGCAGCGCTCGATGACTCCGAACACGTTCGGAGGTCCGTCGAATCCAATCGCGCCGGCCTCGCGCAACTCTCAGCGGGCTTGAAATCTCTGGCCATCCAATTCGTCCCGTCGTTCGCTAATTTCCTGCTCGTTGAATTCGGCCGCGACGCCGAGCCCATCAGCGAAGAACTTCTCACCCGCGGAGTAATAGTACGCCCGATGCGCTGGATGGGCCTGCCCACCGCCATCCGCGTCTCCGTCGGCACCCCCGAAGAAAATAAAAATTTTCTGGACTCGCTCGCCCTGGTAAGAGACACTACGCCGCGCGAATCGCAGCCTTCCATTAGGCAATTTCTTGAAGGCGATTCCCGGGACATCTAATGACTGAATCAGCCAACGAATTTAACGCGTCCACAAACTTGCCCGTACGCGGAAGCACGCCGGCCGCGCCTCACGATCCGACTACGGAGATTCTAAAGACCAGCCGCACCATCGCCGTCGTGGGGCTTTCCAATCGCAAATTCCGCCCCAGCTACGGCGTCGCCGATTATTTAAAATCCGTCGGCTACCGCATCATTCCCGTGAATCCGCTGGAAATCGAAATACTTGGCGAGAAGTGCCACGCGCGGCTGGAAGACATTCCCGAAAAAGTGGACATCGTGGATATTTTCCGCCGCTCCGAATTCGTGCCGGACATCGTGGACTCCGCCATCCGCATTGGCGCCCGCGCCATCTGGATGCAGGAAAGTGTGATCCATCCCGAAGCCGCCGAACGCGCCCGCCGCGCAGGCCTCTTCGTAATCATGAATTCCTGCATCCTAAAAGAACACGTCCGCCGCCTGCGCCTCTCCCGCGACCCCGCCAGCATCTAGAACTCGTCCGGCTTTAATGACATTCGGCAGGATCTCTCGGTTTTGGCGTGCCGGCGTCGCGGCGGCTTTTCGCAGTTGCCGTTGTAGCGGCCGCCTTTAGGCAGGCGCCTTTGTCTTGCTACTGCCGCGCTCGATCCGCGCTGCATTCACTCCGCTGACGCACGGCACCGCGCTTCCCCGAATCAGATAATCGAGTGTCATCCCGAACGAAGTCCCGCGCTTTTTCTTTCCCGCCGCAGTTTAGCGGGTGCGGGACGCAGAGAGGGATCTGCTTTTCTTCCGAGGCAGCAGAAAATCTAGATCCCTCGACAAAGACTACAACTCAAATTACAGCTCGAATTGCAACTAATTTTGATTTTGGCGCGTCCAGGTTGGCAGCCGATCGGATGCAGTGCGGCGGGTTTCAATCGAATCGCCTTTATCAGTGTTCATCTGCGTTCAGCAGTGGTGCCTTTGAACTTGCCTTAAACCCTCACTGCAACCGATACATCACCAACGCCCGTTTCCCAGGCTCCGTCACCCCCACCGTCTCCCCATCCGGCGCAATCGCAAAACTGTGAAACTCCAACCCATGAAAAAACGGCTCGAACGTTCCGCTGTAAACTCCCACCCAAACCAAATTATTCGACCGCTGCGGCTGCCCGCGCTTCAGCAATATGTGCTGCTCGTCACGCGCCCACTGAAATTCCCCAATCGCCACACGCACCACCACCGGCCGCGCAGAACCGACCACGTCGCGCACCTCCAGCGTATCGCCATCCTTGAAATAAGCGATTTTCTTCGCCGAAGGCGCCACAGTCAAAAATCCCGCATACTCCTCCACCGATCCAAGCTCCGTCACTCTCTCCGCCGTCAAATCCAACTGCATGATTTTCGGCGCCCCCACTAGCCGCGTATTTTCTTCAATCGCGAACGCTTGATTGCGTTTGGTGTCCCATGCGACGGCCGCAAATGTGAATCCATCGAATAGCACGCGCTTCTTTCCGTCCGCCGGACGCAGCGCATTAATCTGGCTCAACCCTCCCGTAGTCTTCGAGAGGTACACCAGCGTCTGCCCATCCGCCAGCCACGCCGCATTAAATGCATCGGACAGCGTCGCGGTCTTCGAGCCAGAAATAGAAATTTCCCGCCCCTCCGCATCCATCAAATACAAAATCGTGTTGGGCCGCACCGTTTGCTGTTCATCAAGTTGCTGCACGATGCTTCCGCGCGGCTGCGCCAGCTCCGACGTATCCATCTTCACCACGATCCGCTTGTTGTCCGGCGACCAAGTCAGCGTGTCCACCTGGTAGCTATGCTGATGCGGCAAAGGCGGGTGTTTGGAATCTCCCGGATCGCTGGGCTCTTCGTCAGGAGAGAAGGGCACCGGCGTAAACTTGTCGCCATCAATAATCTTCCGCTTTTTTCCGTCAACGTCGCCCACCCAGAAATCGTCATGCTCCACAATTAATTTCTTGATCCGCTTCATCCGCTCCACGGCGTAAACCACATGATTGTCCTGCGAAATCGCAAACGCTTGCACGTCCTGATCGAACACCGCCGCCTGCTTCACTTCCGCAAGCCCCAACACTGGCACGACCAGAACGCACAGCGCCACGAGCCACAAAAAATAATTAGAAGCCGTCGCATGAATGGCTGAACGAGAAGGGCGGGGCTTCAGCCGCGCCGCGGAGCCGTACCAAAAAGGGGCTTTAGCCCCTGAAGCCGGCCTCTTCCGTCGCATCACTTTTCTCTCGTCTCCGCTGGCTTTTTCTGAATGCGCCGTATTTCTTCCAGCCGCTGCCGGATGCGCGCCTCGAATCCCTGATCCGTGGGATTGTAATAACTCCGCCCCGCCAAACTTTCCGGCAGGCAAGTCATATCCGTAACCTTATCCTCAGCATCGTGCGCATACTGGTAGCCCTGCCCGTAGCCGATATTTTTCATCAATCCCGTCACCGCATTCCGAATGTGCAGCGGCACCGGCTCAGCCATCGTGCTCTGCAAATCGTCCTGCACCTTGCCATAAGCCTTGTACACAGCGTTCGATTTCGGCGCGAGCGACAAATATACCGCCGCCTGCGCCAGCGCCAAATGCCCCTCAGGCGGTCCCAACAGCTCGAATGCTTGCATCGCCGCAATTGTCACTTCCACCGCGTGCGGCTCAGCCAAACCAATATCTTCACTCGCCATGCGCACTAGTCGCCGCGCGATGTACAGCGGATCTTCTCCGGACTCCAGCATGCGCGCGAGCCAATACAGCGCCGCATCCGGATCCGAATTGCGCACGGACTTGTGCAGCGCCGAAATCAGGTTGAAATGTTCTTCGCCCGATTTGTCATACGGCAGCAGCTTGCGCTGCAACACGTCTTCCAGCCGCTCTTGCGTCAGCACGCGCCGCCCCTCAGGACCAGGTTCCGTACCCATCACCAGCGCTTCCAAAGTGTTGTACGCCGCCCGCGCATCTCCATTCGCCAAAATAGCGATGCGATGCAATATTTCCAAGTTCGCCGCCACATTTTCTTTTCCCAGCCCGCGCACCGTGTCCGCCAGCGCGCGCTCCAGCAACTCCACGATCTGTTCCTGGGTGAGCGCCTTCAGCACGTACACTTTCATCCGTGAAAGCAGTGGCGCAATCACCTCGAACGATGGATTCTCGGTAGTCGCCCCAATCAGCAAAATGTTTCCAGCCTCCACGTGTGGCAAAAACGCATCCTGCTGCGCTCGATTGAAGCGGTGCACTTCATCCACAAACACAATCGTGCGCCGCCCATAGCGCCGCGTGGCCTCCGCCTTGGCCATCACTTCCTTGATTTCCTTGATTCCGGAAAGCACCGCGCTGAAGGGAATGAACTCCGACTTCGTAGTCCGCGCAATAATCCGCGCGAGTGTCGTCTTGCCGCACCCAGGAGGCCCCCACAAAAGCAGCGAAGTCAAATCGTCGCGCTCAATCTGCACCCGCAAAGGTTTGCCCGGCCCCAGCAATTCCTCCTGCCCAATAAACTCATCCAAGGTCTGCGGACGCATCCGGTCCGCCAGCGGCCGCCCCGCCAACGACTCTTCGTCAGGTTGAATAGTTTGAAAAAGCCCCATGTGCTTCGCGATAGCTCACTCTTCGGAGTTAAATAAGTTCAAAGGCACCAGAGATGAACCCAGATGAACACTGATAGGACCAATTCGACTGAAAACCGCGGCCGCGCATCCCACTGGCTGCCAAAGTAGACGCGCCGAAGTCAAAATTAGTTGTAGTTTGAATTGCAGTTGTGGCGTTGGTGTCAAATTGACCCGTAGTTTCCGCGTTTGCCTCGATTCGAAGCCCAGTTTGAGTTTTAGCTTCCGCTTTCATCTGCGTTCATCAACTTTTATCAGTGTTCATCTGTGGTAAGCCTTTCCTCTGCCGCGCCGCCTCGTACAAAACCACCGAAGCCGCCACCCCAGCGTTCAAACTCTCCACCCCCGCGCTCATCGGAATCGAAATCCGCGCATCCGCCGCATGCTCGATCTCCCGCGGCAACCCACCCCCCTCATTCCCGATAAAAATCGCCACAGGCTCGCGCAAATCTGCCGCAGCATCCGCCACCCCGCCAGCCGCAGCAGCCTCAGAATGCGAACTGGCGGCCACAATCTTAACCCCAGCCACTCTCAACTGCGCAAGCAACACTGGAATCGCCATTCCACGCAGAACAGGGAGGCGCAAAGCAGATCCCGCCGACGCGCGCAACGCCTTCGGCGACCAAGGATCCGCGCTCCCGCGCGTAGCCACCACTCCCGTCGCGCCAAAAGCTTCCGCCGACCGCACAATCGTCCCGACATTCCCCGGATCCTGCACCGCGGCCATCACCGCCACCAACGCCGCATCGCCGCGCAATGCCCCATCCATCGCAGCCGCCCCGCGCACCACATCATCAAACTCCCACGCAGGCTGCCGAAAAAGCGCCGCCACTCCCTGCGGCGTCTCCGTCCCCGCCACCGACGCAAACAATTTGTCGGAAGTCCGCATCACTCGTGAACGCGGAATCCCCGCCTCACTCTCGCTCGCCGCGCGCAAAATCCGTTCCAGCTCCGCTTCGCCCGCTTCACTCACCAACAGCGCCTCAGCCTGCAATCCCGAACGCAGCGCATCTTCCACCAGCTTCGGCCCCTCGACGCCAATCGGCTCGCCCTGCGCCGGCCCCGTCCCGCGCAAAGCCGCGCGAAATATCTTCAGCCACTTGTTCTCGTGGCTGGTAATCAGCTCTTCACTCAAGTGTTGCGCCACGCCCACAGCCTAACAAACGCCCCTTCCGCAGTCGAGCCGTCTCGCGCCAGGGCCAATGATTCGCTCCGCCCCAGCGTCGCGGTCGAACATCTCCACTCGAGCCGCGCCGAGCCCATTTTGGAGTGCGGCGGCTTGCCGCCGCTTTCGTCGAAGCTCAATGTCCCGCAATAAACCGATCTAGGCGAGGCTTGCCTCGCCCTCTCCTTGCAGACGAGAGGGCCGCGGAATATCACAGATCTGCCGCAGCCGCGCCGTTCCCGCAACGAAACGAAATGGCGCACACCACGCCCAGCACCTTGCTTCCATCGCGGCCCTTATGATAGCGTGCCAAGCGAACTTGAGGCGTAACCCGCAGAGAGTGATCACTTGCCCGTCGAAGTCCTGAAAATTTCAGCCGCAACCCCGGAACAACGCGTGGTGGACTACGCTGCCGGCTTCATCAAACGCGGCCAGGTCGTCGGCGTTCCCACCGACACCTTTTACAGCCTTTCCGTTGACCCCTTCAATCTCGCCGCCATCGAAGCCGTTTTTCGCGTGAAGGGCCGCCCCGAAACCAAAGCGCTCCCCATCCTGGTGAGTTCCATCGAACAGGCCGTCACATTGGTCCGCGATCTGCCCGACGCCTTTCTAACCCTAGCGCACAAATTCTGGCCCGGCGCGTTAACTCTCGTCGTAGAGGCCACACATCGCTTACCGCTGAAGGTCACAGGCAACACCGGCCGAGTAGCGTTGCGCTGGGCCAACATGGCCGTCCCCACGGCAATCATCGAAGCCGTAGGCGGCCCCATCACCGGCACCAGCGCTAATCTTTCCGGCTTTCCATCCTGCACCGCCGCCACTCAAATCGTAAAACAATTAGGCGACCGCCTACCCCTGGTCCTGGACGCAGGCGACACCGGCGGCACGCTCGCGTCCACAATCGTGCGCCTGGACGGCCACCATTGGAACGTTGTCCGCGAAGGCGCCATCCCCGAATCCGAAATTAAATCCGCCCTGCACGATTAGCTGTGGCGATTGGAGAAGTGGCTTTCGTAATCTAACGCGGTGATGACGCGATGGTTTCTCCGTGGCCGCTCCGATTCTTCCTTGCAGCGATGCCTTTCGCCGCTCTCGCGAATGTTTGTGCTTTCCGTGTCTTGTATCGAATGCACTCCATCGGTTTTTCCGTTGGACTGTGGCGCACACCACGGAAAGACTTCGCCCTCTATCGCGGATATTGGAATATCGCGCCAAAACGAAATTGGTCGCGGCTGGTACTCGTTGTTGGAATTACTTCATTTGCTATCGCGGCGGTATTTATAGGCCTAGCCGCGTTTTCAATGCCGCATATTAGGCCTTGATGTTCACGTTCGCGGGAGAAATCTTGCCGAAGGTTTTCTCTGCGCACTCTGCGTCTCTGCGGTAAATCCTCCTGCCTTCTCCGATTTACCCCCGCTTTTCTCTGTACCCTCTGTGTTAAATCTTTTGACTCACGCGCCTACTTCAAAAACGCCGAAGCCAAAAACTCATAATCGCCACCAGGCGAAAGTTCAATTCCCCCCAACCGCTCCCGATGCACGCAAACATTATCCACATACCACAAATTAATATACGGCTCATCGCGAGCCACAATCTTCTGGACCCGCGCCAATATCGCCTTGCGCCGCCCCTGATCCATCTCCACCCGCGCCTGATCTAACAAAGTATCCAACTCCGGATTCCGGTAATGCCCGCGATTAGCCCCTACAGGCGGTATCCTCTTCGACCCAAACACATACTCGAAAATGTCCGGATCGGTATTCGCTCCAACCCACCGCAAGGTGTACATCTGAAAACTTCCCCGCGTAATGTCCGTATAAAAAGTCGCAAACTCGAGCGGCCGCAATTCCAGCACCACCCCCACGCGCTTCCACTGATCCGCGATCGCCGCGCTCGTCAATCGCGTAAACTCATCCGTCGAAGTCTTCAGCGTCAATCGCAGCCGCACGCCATCCGCCCCGCGCGGGTAACCGGCCCCATCCAGCAGCGTTTCCGCCCGAGCCGGATCGAAATTGTACTGCTGCACGTCCGTATCGAACGCCCAATGATTTGGCGGCAGCAAACTCTGCGCCGGCCGCGCCTGTCCACGCAGTAGATATTTAATAATCGTCGCGCGGTCCGTCGCGTAAGCCAGCGCCTGCCGCACTTCGCGCTTCGCCAGGATCGGATCGTCGAAATTGAACGCCAGATACGCCATCGTCGTCCCCGGCTCTTCCGCCGCGGCCAGCCCGCGTTCCTTCGCCAGCGTCTCCACCATATCCGGCGTCAGGGAATTGATCGTCGCGTCCGCTGAGCCCTTGCGCAGCTCCAGCGCGCGCACGATCGCGTCCGGCACGATGCGCATCCGCAACCGCTCGATCTTCGGCGCGCCACCAAAATAACTCTCATTGCGCTCCAGCACGATTTCTTCATCCGTCGTCGCGCTTACAAATCGAAAAGGACCCGTACCAATCGGGTGCCGAGCCATCTCCGCGCCCGCGCCGCGCGGCACGATCCCGATTTCCGGCGACACCATGCTCGTCAGCAATGAAGCGTACGGTTCGCTCAAATGAAAAATCACGGTGGCATCGTCCGGCGCCTCGATGGAAGTGACCATCTTGAATCCGCCGCGCTTCGGAGTTTTCAGCGCACCCCACAGAATCGTGTCGAATGTATATTTCACATCCGCCGACGTCAGCGGCCGCCCGTCGTGAAATTTCACTCCCTGCCGAAGATGGAAAACGTAGGTCAGCGGATTAGGAATGTCCCAACTTCGCGCTAGGTCGGGAATCACATTCATATGCGCGTCGCGCGCCACCAGGCTGGAAAACATCAGCCCGTCCACGTGCGCCGAATAAGCGTCCGCGCCAATGCGTGGATCGAGATTGGTCGGCGCGGAGTCCATCAAAAAATTGACGGTGCCGGAATCAGCCGAAGTTTTCGTCGAGCCGCAGCCACCCAAAAGAAGCGCACCACACAGCATCGCACCGAAAATCGCACATGCGAAGGGCGACAAAAAACCCGCGTATAAAATCCTAGCGCGCGTGGCCGTGCACCAATTTCCCCAGTATCGCACGATGTTTCGCCCCAGTAGCCGAAGGCAAATTATTCGCGCGCCCATGAAACGCCTCGTAAGCCAGCACCGCGAACGCCAGCGCTTCCTTCGCCTCCGCCGGAACCCCGAATCGCGACGACGGCACAATCTCGATCCCCGGCAACGCCGCCCGCAGCTGCGCCATCAGCAGCGGATTCTTCGTTCCGCCGCCCGCCACAATCAGCTCATTCACCCGCACGCGCGAAAAAATAAATCGTCGGAACGCATCCGCAATCGAAAGCGCCGTAAAAATTGTCGCCGTGCGCACCAAATCCTCCGTCCGCGCGCGCCTCTTCTTCGCCCACGAAATCAGCTCGTCCGCATACTCCAACCCAAATTGCTCGCGCCCCGCCGTCTTCGGCGGCGGCAGACGCAGATACGCGCTCCGCAGCATCATCTCCAGCAAAGGCCGAATCACCTGCCCACGCAGCGCAATCCGCGCGTCTTGATCGTAAGCCATGCGTCGGCGCGTGCTGCGCTCCACCAGCGCATCAATAATCATATTTCCCGGCCCGGTATCGAACGCGAATACATCCTCGGGCCGCGCCCCCAGCGGAATCACGGTAACGTTCGCAATTCCCCCAATGTTCAACGCCACGCGCCCCAGCTTCGGATCCCGATAAAGCAAATAATCAACGAACGGCACCAGCGGTGCCCCTTGTCCGCCCGCAGCCATATCCCCAGGACGAAAATCCGCGATGGTCGCAACTCCCGTCCGCGCGGCAATAATGCTAGGCTCACCAATCTGCAAAGTTGACGCCACCTTCCCCGCGCCAAGAAATCGCGCCGCTGCCCCCTGATGAAAAATCGTCTGCCCGTGCGACGCGATCAATCCGATTCGACGCAGCGGCACGCGCCAGCGTTTGCAAGCAGCCACAGCCGCCCCCGCAAACTCTTCGCCCAGCAAAAAATTCAGTTGGCTAATCTCGGCGGTCGTAGTCACGCCGCCATTGGCAAGCCGCAAAATCGCGCTGCGTACCCGCGCAGGGAACCGCGCATGATGATGTCCTTCGAATTTCGCCGAAAGGGAAGGGGGCGCGCCCGAAATACGCACTAACGCGACGTCAATGCCGTCCGCCGAGGTGCCAGACATCATTCCCAGTACGCGCATCACTCTGCTGAGTCTAGAAGCCCGAAGCCGCAGTTTACAACTGCCATTTCGCGACGAGTTTACACATTACCATACGCTCTCGCATGATTTCGGGCACCACTACCACGCGCAAGCCACGGTAGGGGCGCTGCTTGTGAATCGCCCTGCAGGGCGATTCATCCTGAGATTCGGCGGTGCCGAATCGAAGGGCTGCGCCCCAGCTTACCCGGGCTTCAATATTTCCGCGGACCGCCGTTGCAGTTGCATTCGAATTTGTAGCGGCCGGTTCAGTTTCATCAAACCGGGCAGCCGTTGCAGTGTCCTTAGTTTTCTCTGCAGTTGGTTTTCTCTGCGTACTCTGCGTCTCTGTGGTAATCTTCGCTTTTCTCTGTGAACTCTGTGTTAGTCCGTTGCAGTAGCCTTACGAAAGCTGCTTCTGCAAGGCCGCCAAAAGGAACATGGCCTCCAAGGGAGTAAGCTTATTCAAATCCGCCGCACGAATCGCCTCCACCACCGAAGCATCAATCGCCGCAAAACTAGTCTGCTGCGAAACAACCGCCGCCCCCGGCGAAAGCTCCTGCGTCAATTTCTCCTCGCTCTGCTCATGCCTCCGCAAAATCTCCCGAGCCCGCGCAATCACATCATTCGGTAACCCCGCCAGTCGCGCCACCTCAATCCCGTAACTCTTGCTCGCGCTCCCCGGTTCCACCCTCCGCAGAAAAATAATCTCGTTCCCAGCCTCCTGCACCGACACATGCACGTTTCGCACTCCCGGCAAAAGCTGCTCCAGTTCCGTCAGCTCATGATAATGCGTAGCAAATAAAGTCCGCGGCCGCGCCCCCGCATGCAAAGCCTCCACCACCGCCCACGCAATCGACAAACCATCAAACGTCGCGGTCCCGCGCCCCACTTCATCCAGCAGCACCAAGCTAGCCGCCGTAGCCGTATTTAAAATCGCCGCGACCTCGCTCATCTCCACCAAAAAAGTGGATCTGCCGCGCGCCAGATTGTCCGAAGCCCCAATCCGCGTGAACACCCGGTCCAGCAGCGGCAGCTTCGCCTGCGCCGCCGGTACGAACGATCCCATCTGCGCCAAAATCGAAATCAAAGCCGCCTGCCGCAAATACGTGGACTTCCCACCCATGTTCGG
>Ga0182024_10007300_pt1 | contig 23845 bp, 46 predicted proteins | sample P32metaG_FD_120480 | JGI IMG/M metagenome (GOLD analysis project Ga0182024, IMG submission 120480) | Permafrost microbial communities from Stordalen Mire, Sweden - P3-2 metaG (Illumina Assembly) | ecosystem: Environmental > Terrestrial > Soil > Wetlands > Permafrost | place: Sweden: Stordalen... | reverse complement strand
CGTCTCTCGCCCCGGAATGTCTCGCGTGGTAGTTCTACAAGCAAGTTATTTTGGTCATCACCCCCTACGGGATATCCAATACGAACGCTATTGCTACGCAGCGATCGTCTGTCAACGATAAGCCCCTCCTTCGATCCGTCAGCGGTAGTGACAGCCACGATGACCTCGCTCGGATGCATCCCTGGCCTCACTGTTTCTACCTTGACCCTTAACATTGACCCGCCTTCGAGATTCGCCGCCATAAATTATATGTCCTCCTGCATTAAACTTGCGCGCGTTCGGCATTTGTCAGTCGCTTAAACCACGCCGGATCAAACCGCAGCCTGTGGTCCTGGCATAGCACCTGAAAATCAAGCGCGTGCTCTGGCGGGATGGCGTTAAACTTGCGCCAGTTCGAGACGGCTTGGTGGGTTTTGCCGAGCGCGTTTGCGATCAGGACCCGGCCGCCCAGCGCGTCGATGAGTTCGCCCACGTTCATAATGGATCGATCCCCACGTCTTCGGCCGCGTCGAGCCAGTCGCGGATGGCTTCACGCGTCGTCAGGCCGTCGATCCCCTCACGAAGATGGTCAATGTCCGGCCCATCGCTCCAGACAGGAGCGTTGATCCACTGCGCGAGATACTGGCGCATCTTGGTGATCTGCCCGGTCGTCATGGGCCTATTGTATAGATAGGCTTCGACAGCCGGGCGCAGTGTGCCGCTTGTTTCGTACATCCAGAATCCGGGGCCGTTCATGCTCTTTAACCTAGGGATGGGATTTCGCACTGTCAAGCCGCTTGACTATCTGATCGCGTCATCCTACATTTGGGCCACGGATTATTGGAGATACGAAGGGGGAGATCAATGACCAATAGCCTAACCCGTTACCCGCTCGCTCCCGATGTGGAGATACCGTCCTGGCCCGAAGACCTCGCCCAGCGCGAGTCGGAGTGGGATTTTGACCTCTCCGAAGATTCCTATGTCGTGACGCCACGCGCCGCGATCTTCATGCCGCCGCCGATTCGCAAGCGCTATGTGCGGCGGGGGTTCGGGTACACCGCCATCATGATCGTGGTCGTGGCGGTGTTCGTGCTTTGTTATGTGGTGACCCCATGAGCACGAGACGCTGGTCTGATGGTCTGCGCGAGCGCCTGAAGGGCGATCCGTTTGTTGTTGGGAGCGATCTTCACAGGCTTGAAATGGCCTTGGTGGCCTTGGCAGAACGCGACGAATTGATCGCGGCGTGGCGCGGATCGGCGGTTGCACTTTCGGTGGTTGCACTTGAAGAATGCGCGAAAATCATTGCGCCTAATTTTCCGTCGCTGGCTCGCAACGTAATCGGTCAACACATCAACATTGCGCGCGACGTGCTCGCCAAGGCCGATGCCGCTACCGTTCCACGCGGAACCAGCGGCTACCTGAACGCGCCGGTCAAGTCCGCGACCGAGCGTGCCCTGCACATCGCGGTGAAAGCGCTGGAGAAGCTGAGCGTGTACCCTGGTCCGCACCAGGTCGGCGATCACGTCGGTCTAGCGGTTGACGAGCTTGCCCGCATTCGCGTTCTCGTTCCCAAGGCAGGAATGGACAATGAGTGCTGAGGTTCACCCCCTCCCCATCGCCACGCGGGACCGGCCCTTTCGCCAGTACGCGGAGATGATGTTCGGCGGTCGTGTCCAGCACCGCTACCTACGCGGGGTAGGCCGGATGACCGGCTACTACACGATGGAACGCGGCGTGGTCTTCGTAGAGGTGCAGATCGACGGCTATCCTAGTGGCCCGGTGCGCTGGCTGGCTGATAATTGCCTGCGCCTGGGGCCGATCCCGTTTCCCTGTCCACGAGGTGCCGCATGACCGAACTGGTCGTTAACCTCACCCCTGAGGCGCGCAGGGCGATCCGCAGCGCCATCAAGGATATCGTGCAACTGCAAGCAGTCCTGGCACCGCTCAGCGCGACCTGTGACGCGTTCATCGACGTGCTGATGGCCTGCGCGAACGGGAAAATCAGCGAAGAACAGGCCGAGAGCGCGAAGAAGGTTGCTGACGCCATACCGCCTTGCGACTTCGACGGTTTGGGTAGGACCCTTGCCTCGGCCTGCGAGGTAATCGAGCACTGCATTGAGGGGGATTTATATACTTGACTACCCGTACCCTTGATCGACGCCGCGTTTCCGGTATAATCGGCGGGTCGGGAAGCGCTTGCAACGCTTCGCCGACCCTGACCGCAACCGGACGGACCCCGGCTTTGGCTGACCACAGCGTACCGACACAAATCCTCACGTTCAAGGTGCGACTGTTGCCAACGAAGGCCCAGCACGATCAACTGCGTGCGGCCCTTTCCCACACTCGCGACCTTTACAACGCCAGTCTCGCCGAGCGGATTGATTGCTACCGGAGGACCGGCAAAGGTCGATCCTGGCAGGACCAGTATCGCAGCCTAACCGAGTTGCGCGCTGATTCTGCGTGGGCCGTCTATCCAGTCACGCTGCAACGTTGGCCGCTGAAACAGGTTGACCTCGCGTTTGCCGCCTTCTTCCGGCGCGTTAAGGTCAGCAAATTGAAGGCGGGCTTCCCGCGGTTCAAGGGCCGCGATTGGTTCAAGACGTTCGGCTTTTCTGATCGCAGCGGATGGGCGGTTGCCGGCAAACGTCTGCGGATGAAAGGCATCGGGCGTATCCGGTTGCATCTTCATCGGGCGCTGCCTAGCGAGCCGATCGCTTGCAAGGTCAAGCGCGAGGGACGCCACTGGTACGCCTTGTTGACCGTCGAGGTTCCGTGCGCGACCGAACACAACGGGCCAGCTATCGGGATCGACGTAGGCATATCGACGCTGGCCGCGCTCTCGACCGGCGAGTTGATTGAGAATGTAAGGCCGTCGCGCCGGGCCGAAAGCCAACTGCGGCACAGATCCCGCGCGCTGGCGAGATGCAAACATAACTCGCGGCGACGCCGCAAGGCCAAGGCGCGAGTTGCTGCTCTGCACTCGCATATCGCACGGACACGGGATACTCATCTGCATCAGATCACCGCTGATCTGACCCGTCGCTTCGGCGTGATCGCGGTCGAAAAACTCAACATCAAGGGGTTGGCCGGTGGGATGCTGGCGAAGGAGGTTAACGACGCCGCTTGGGGTCGCCTGATCGCGATGCTCCGCTACAAGGCCGAGAGAGCCGGTGGCAAGCTGATCGAGGTGGACCCGCGATACACGAGTCAGACATGCCCTGATTGCGGCGTCATCGAGAAAAAGACACTGTCGGAACGGGTGCATCGGTGCCCGTGCGGCTGTGTCCTTGATCGCGATGTTGCCGCAGCTAAGGTGATTCTGCACCGGGCCGGGATTGGTCCGGGGTCGCTTAACGTGGAGCAGTGGCCCGAGCGTGCGACCGGAAAGATATGCGAGGCCGCCTGATGTCGGGTAGTCAAGTATATAAATCCCCTAATTCTCCATCGGAAAGTTTAAGCAATGGCTAACACGATCACGGTCCGCGATGAGGCGCATTGGCATTCGTTACGGGCGGAGCACGTAGGGAGTTCCGAAGTGGCGGCCTTATTCGGCGAGCATCAAAATTTTACCAAGTTCGAGCTTTGGAACCGGAAGGCCGGGAAGATTTCGGAGCCTGATCTGTCGGATAATAGTCGCGTTCTGTGGGGTACGTTGCTGGAGCCAGCCATCGCCCAGGGCGTCGCGGTCAAGACCGGATGGAAGGTCCAGAAGGTTCACCGCTATTACTCAGACCCCGACACGCGCTCGGGCGCGTCTCTTGATTTTGAAATCATCGCCAACGAGCGTGGCCCCGGCGTCCTGGAGATCAAGACCGCTGATTGGCTGGTCACACGCAATTGGGTGGACGGGGAGCCTCCACTTTCCTACGAGCTTCAACTGCAACACCAGTTGGCCTTGACCGGGCGCTCCTGGGGCGTGATGGCGGTCCTGGTCGGCGGCAACGATCTTCGTCTCTTCGAATACGAGCGACGGCCGAAAACCATAGACGCGATCTCTGCCGAAGTCCGCGCCTTCTGGCAGTCGATCGCCGACAACAAGCCCCCCACACCCAATTGGGAAGAGGACGGCGAAACGATTTCCAAACTGTATAACAAGGTCGAGGATGGCCGGGTCATCGACCTCGGAGAGAACAACCGGGCCTGCGATCTAGTGGCGACCTACAAGGCTGCGGCGCAGGTTGAGAAGGCGGCGGCGGAACAGAAAGATGCGGCTAAGGCTGAGCTTCTGACCATCATCGACTCCGCCGAGCGAGCGCTGATTGGCGGCTTCTCGGTATCTTGTAAGATGGTGGCCGGGGCTCACATCGAGTATGACCGGCGCGAATATCGTTCATTCCGCGTCACCGAGAAGAAGGCCAAGGCAGAAGGCGGGGAAAAGTGATGTGGCCGTTCAAGTCGCCGGTTAGCGAAAAACCGCTGACGGTTAACCCAGAAAACAAACCAAAACGACTTACCTTTCCTATGTTCGATGAACAGAAACATAAACAAGAAAATGAGGAACGCGCCGTCTTGGAGGCCGAGCAGGAACAAATCCTGACTGACTTCATTGCTGCTGATAATGCCGACGCAGCGGAATCTCGTACATGGGTTCCGGAGGTCTCGGTCGTTCCATCCGCCATGTCGCCTTTTATAAAATATGGCGGCGTAGAATTCCCCGCGATATACACCGAGAGCATCTTCGTCGATCATACTGGCGCGGCACCTCATAAGCACTGGACGAACTATCCGATCCTACGGGCTTCGCCGCATTGGCTTGCAGCGAGCGCCGCACCCACGGCGATTGTGGCGAAAACAGTCGCTGGAAATATCTTCTGCATTTCGGTCAGTCGCCACAAAGCTGATGCGCTGCTAACAGAACTTATCCGTGTTTGGCGCGAGAATCGCTGAACCTTAATATTTCCGCACTCTTACAGAGGACATATCTCGCCATGGTAACAAGTCGCTCAGAGTACGGCGCGCCAGTAGACATCACGGTTGCGCGCAAGGTTCTGGAAATCGTCCGCGCGGGCTTGGTATTTGGCATCGGAAACCCGATCGCTGGGCAGATGTGTGTCGAGGCGGCCGTGTGCTTTGCGCTAGGCGAACCGCATGGCGACGAACCGTCATGCGTGTCGCCAGCGCTGCGAGCCTTCAAAATCACGCTGAACGATGCCGGCTGGTCGTCCAATGAGGCGCGCGCGAAGGGTCTCGAACGGCTCGCGCTAGCTCAACTCGGCAGCAAGGGCGCGCTCGACGATATCGAATTCGCGAAGCGCCTTTCCTTGCTCACTATTAACAAGACAGTCCCGCGAGCGCTTAGGATAGCGGCGTCAATGAAGATGCCCGCAAAGCACTCTCAGGCGCTGGAAGAAGCCGCCATTAAGTGCGAGCGGGCCGAAAGTTTAAGCGCAGCCAGCTACGCAGCCAGCGACGCAGCCAGCGTCGCAGCAGCCAGCGCAGCCAGCGTCGCAGCCAGCGCAGCCAGCGCAGCCAGCGCAGCCAGCGCAGCCAGCGCAGCCCGCGCAGCCCGCGTCGCAGCAGCCAGCGCAGCCAGCGTCGCAGCCAGCGCAGCCAACGCAGCCAGCGCAGCCAGCGACGCAGCCAGCGCAGCCAGCGACGCAGCCAGCGCAGCCAGCGCAGCCCGCGACGCAGCCAGCGTCGCAGCAGCCAGCGACGCAGCCAGCGTCGCAGCAGCCAGCGCAGCCAACGCAGCCCGCGCAGCCAGCGACGCAGCCAGCTACGCAGCCAGCGCAGCAGCCAGCGCAGCCCGCGCAGCCCGCGTCGCAGCAGCCAGCGCAGCCAGCGACGCAGCCAGCGTCGCAGCAGCCAGCGCAGCCAGCGCAGCCCGCGCAGCCAGCGCAGCAGCCAGCGCAGCCAGCTACGCAGCCAGCGACGCAGCCAGCGATAATGAACTTGCCCAAACCGCTGAAGCGGTTGTGCAAGTATTGGTTGATATGGGGGCACCAGGCGCGCAATGGCTGGAGTTAGCGCCGCTCGCCGCTTAACGCCTAACCGCTGATTACCACAGAGAAAGATGAGGCAATCCATGAGCGACACGCACGACGAAGACGGCGTTGTGGTTGGGAAACAGGTTTCCAACCCATTTGGCGCAAGGGGCGAGGTCGCGCCTGCCGTTGGGGGTGGGCTGATAAGCGTCGAGCAGCAGCGCGCCGTCGCAGAGGTCCAGGCGCGGATGATGATCGCTCGCGCCAACCCCCGTGACGTGATCCGTTGCATGGACCTGATCCTGCAGGACTGCACACGGGTCGGCTTGGCCGAGAGTGCCCTTTACCAGTACAGCCGTGGCGGTTCTGCTATCTCCGGTCCATCGATCAGGCTCGCCGAAAATATTGCGCGCCGTTGGGGCAACATCGCCTCGGGCATCAAGGAACTGAGCCGCCAGAAGAACGGCTATAGCGAGTGCGTTGCCTATGCCTGGGATTTAGAGACTGGCTACTATGACGAGCGGCAGTTCCAGGTTCGTCACTGGCGCGATACCAAGAAGGGCGGTTACCAACTCACCGACGAGCGCGACTTGTATGAATTAATTGCGAATATGGGACAGCGCCGGAAGCGCGCCGTGCTCCTGACGGTGATGCCCGGAGATGTCGTCCAAGCCGCACAAGATCAGTGCGAGGAAACCCTCAAGGCGACGGCAGATACGTCGCCGGCCGCGCTGCTCAAGATGGTCAACGTGTTCTCCATGTTCGGCGTGAGCCGTGAACAGATCGAGGCGCGCTGTCAGTGCCGCTTGGAGGCGATCCGGCCGGCGCAGGTCATCCAACTGCGGAAGATCCACGCGTCGTTGAAGGACGGTATGAGCGACGCGGACGACTGGTTCGACCCGATCGCCGCTCCGACTCGGGCAGCGGGGGCAAAGCTCGACAAGTTCGAGCAGAAATACGCCTCGGGAAAGACGACGGACGTGGCGTTCGAGCCGTTTATCGTAGCGGATCACGAGGGCGAGGAAACCTCGGTTTCTTCGGAGAAGCCGGGCTGGGCCGCACGCATCTACCAGGACAACCTGGTCGTCGCATTGAAGCAAGCTGACCCCGAGGCCGCCGTTAGGGCGGTCATGGAGAACAACACGCGACTGTTCGAGGCGCTGGACACGCAAGGGCACACCGATCTGTCGGTTGAGCTTGGGCCGGCCTATGCCGAGGCGCGCGAGGCGGCGGCGGCACAGGTTGCGGCCAAGAAGGCGGCCGAGGCCAAGCCCAAGGCCGAGAGGAAGAAGGCCGCACCGCAGCAGGAGACGCCCCAGGAGGCGCAGCAGCCCGAGCAACAGCCTGGGCCATCCCCGGAAGTGGAGCAGGAAGAGCCCGGCGCGACCGAGCCGGAGACCGAGGCCGAAGCAATGCCAGTCGAGCGGAATGATTTCTGGAGCCGGGCGACCTTTCAGATCGATCTCCCGACCAAGCAGGGCGGCGCACCGAACTTCCAACTTCTCCGTGATACACTCATGATGTTGGTGGAGCAGGTCGACAGCGCGGTGGAGTTGGCCAAGTTCGCCGCCGACAACGAGGTGCATCTGCGCCGACTCAAGGACGCCTTCCCCAGCTATGAAACCCTCGTGACGACGAAGTTCATGGAGATCGGCAAGCGGCTGGCGGGTGGTCAATGAACCGGGACACGTTCAATGAGGCGATGAGGACGGCCCAAAGGTTTGTGGAGGCGTGTAACCGGCTTGCCGTCACGCTTACCGACAATACGGGAGATTGGTCGTGGCCCATTTCAGGCACCAAGGAAACCGGAGCCGTGAAGCGAGCGAGCATGGATTTGTCGCGGGCACTATCGGCGATGCGCCGGGCCAATTGAGGCCGGCATGAGACCTCTCCCCCGGATAGCGCGAGAGACCGGGCTGCACCGCCGAGCACCCAAGGAAGGCTTGCGGTCCCGGCACCTTGCGTGGATACGCACCTTGCCGTGCGTCGCGTGCGACAGCGACGGTCCCTGCGACGCGGCCCATGTCAGAAAGAGCGATGCCTTGCTCAAGAAGCTCAACGCGATGGGCCAGAAGCCTGACGACAAATACACCGTTGCATTGTGCGCGCGGTGCCATCGGGCGGACCAGCACACGAAAGAGGGCGAGGGAGCGTTTTGGGCCAGGCTCGGCATCGACGCTCTCGACCTGAGTCTGCGCCTCTGGTCAGTGACGGGAAACCGCGAGGCCGGCATCCGGGCGATCATGCGTGCGCGGCAGTCGATCTTGCTCCACCAGGGAATGCCAAAATGACAATCACCCTGCTCCTTCCTCGACCACCATCGACCAACAATCTCTACGCTACAGTCGGAAGGCATCGCGTTCCCTCGGTGCATTATATCAAGTGGCGCGAGGACGCCGGCTGGGAGGCCAAATTACAGGCCAAAGGCCAAACCATAACCGGGCCTTTCGAGTTGACGATCTGGCTTCCGCCGGGCATTGACCTGGACAACGTAAAATGCGTGCCAGATTTGCTGGGGCCGGTTGGTCCACGCCGCCGCCATTCGCTAGGCATCACCGAGGACGATTCCAAAATGGTGGCCCTCCATGTCTATCGGGATGCCTCAGCCACGAAATGCCGGGTACAGATCGCGCCGATGGCGCAGGTACTGGAGAGGCTCGCTCGGCACGTTGAGTTCTGCGGTGCTCCTGGCTACGACATGCCTCTGCCCGAGGGGGACGCGCATGAAGAAGATTGAGCGCGCCCGTTACGTCAGCATGCCACACAACCGGGCCTGCGCGAGTCCGCCGCCCTACGATCACAACTCGCTTGCGGGAGTGGCTGAAATGGAATGGCTATTGAAGCGCTACAAGCTATCGGATGCCCAACACGCCCGGCTGGTCCATCTTTCGGCCAAGGCCGCGCCGCCGATCTACGACGACGAGAAGCCGCCAGGAGGCAACGCGGCATGACGGACGCGGACATCTATACCGATCAGGTCGCGACCTGGACCCCCACCGGCGTTACGATCGCCCCAGGCGCGACGTTCGAGCAATGGCTTGAAGTGTTTCAGCAGGTCACGGCCACGCATAAGATGATAAATTGGGGAATCGGGGACTGCCTACTTTTTGGCGAAAACTTCGAAGGCTTCTCCCAAGCTATCGACGAGAAGTTCATCGAGCAGCACCGTGAAAAGCTGTGGGTCGCGCGCAAGATATCTAAGGAGCGCCGCCGAGACCCGGATATCCTTAGCTGGAGCCTGCACCGCGAAATTGCGTCTTTCGATGACGAGCAGCAGGAGTATTGGCTGGCGCGCGCCGAGGCCGGCAAGTGGACGGTTAAGCAGTTGACGTATGAGGTGGGATTAGCACGAGCGGCCAAAGCGCGCGGGTCGGGAACGTGGCCGAAAAACGGCGGCCCCGCTGTCGCGCCTGTCGTTACGCCACCAGTTACAGCTATTGATATCGACGTTGATATTGACCCTGACAATGATATCTTGGCGGCGCCTGGACTTAAGATAGCGTCCAAACGTGAGCCGGGGATGCCCGAACAAACCTGCCCATCCTGCGGTTCCTTCGATGTCCGTTTTGACGCGAGCGGGGAGCGCGAACAGGTCTGTAACGATTGCGGCTGGTCGGCGAGCGACGGTCAACCGCTCCGTTCCACGACCGTCCTGGACGAGCAAATCAGGTACGCTCGCGAGGTGATCGCCCTCCTCCAAAAGGAGGCTGAGATCGGTTTGCTAGATATTATATCGAGGCTCGATGTCGCGCTCGGCGTGACAGTTTACGGCAATCCTTTTGCTGATATCACTCTCGCCTTGGGCCTCCGCAGCGGGGGCTGGCGCTTCTCGATCAGCGAGGAAGACAATGGCACCTGGCGCGTGGCCCTCAAGAAGCCGGGGATGCAGTTCGCCTTTGGGATCAACCCGGATCTCCCCAGGGCGATCGTCGAGGCCGTGCTGTCGGCGAAGATCATCGAGTTGCAGGGATGAGGCGGGTCCTACTAGAGTCACCCTTCGCGGGAGACATCGAGGCCCACCTCGCCTATGCGAGCCTCTGCGTCCGCGATTGCCTGCAGCGAGGCGAGGCACCGATCGCCAGCCACCTTCTCTACACCCAGCCCGGCATCCTAGATGACACGAAACCAGATGAGCGTCTTCTTGGTATTAGGGCCGGCCTAGCCTGGGCTGAGGTTGCCGAGGCTATCGTCGTTTACACCGACCACGGAATAAGCGACGGGATGAACTTTGGCATAGGGTTCGCGAAGGACTCTGGGATTCCAGTCGAGTTCCGCACGCTCCCGGCCCCAAAATGATCCGCGTAGAGCATGGCGATTGCCGCGAGGTCATCAAGACCCTCGCCGACGACAGCATCGACTCAATTATAACAGATCCCCCATATCACCTAGTAGCGATGACCAAGCGGTTCGGCGCAGCAAATGCGGCCCCCGCCAAGAGCGCCGATCACCAGCGCATAGCGCGCGGGTTCATGCAGACCGAATGGGATGGATCGGGTGTCGCCTTCGATCCGGAGACATGGATTGCCCTCAAACGGGTTCTTCGGCCGGGCGGCTTCCTGCTCGCCTTCGGCGCGCCAAGATCGCACCACCGCCTCGCATGCGCCATCGAGGATGCTGGTTTTGTCATCCAGGACTGCATCATGTGGCTGTTTGGCCAAGGGTGGCCGAAGCGTCGAGATATGCTGAAACCAGCCTATGAACCGATTGTGATGGCCTACAATCCGGGTGCGCCACGATTCCTCAATATAGATGGCTGCAGGGTCGAGGTCGCGGACAACGTCACATTTGAGCGCATACCTGGAGATCGCCCGCGAGATCAATACCGCACTGGCACAACCCCTGCCCCGATACCTTCCGACCGTGGCCGTTGGCCGGCCAATATCATCACGGATAGCTCGGAAGAGGTAATTGGGGTTTTTGACAAGGCTGGAACACGGTCAAGCGGCAAGGAAGTCAGTCGGCGCGATACCGGCAAAGGCCATCAGGGAAACGTCTACGGTGCAGAGAGTCGTTCTTCCGGTGAAACGGTGACGTGGTATGGAGACAGCGGTTCGGCATCCCGATTCTTTTTCTCGGCGAAGGCGGGACGCGAGGACAGATGGGGTAGCAAGCATCCCACCGTAAAGCCGGTAGAACTAATCCGCTGGCTCATGCGCCTCGTGACGCCACCGAGGGGTCTAGTTCTCGATCCCTTCGCTGGCTCCGGTACTGCGGGCGTCGCCGCGCTCGCTGAGGGATTTGACGCCATCCTTATCGAGCGCGAGGCAGAATACGTTGCCGATATACGGGAGCGTCTGGCCTACTACGAAGGTGGCGACCGTCACGCTGTGAACGCCAAGAACCGCAACCGCGCGAAGACCAGTCCGGGGCCGCTTTTCGAATGAAGATGGTGCTGGCGTGTCGAGCCGCCAGCACACTCCCCGTTAGACGTACCGCAGAGGGGTTACCCCTCTTGGGAAGCGGGAAGGCGCCGGCGATAAGTCGATTCGCCAGCGCCCCTCGCCCCTGCAGGCTGGCCCATCGGTTGCCCTGGCTCGTTCCCCCAAACGGCCAGGCGACGGGACCAACATCTAGTGTGTTAGCCCAGCCCCTACCCACTAGGGAAAGGTTTTCCACAGCCTAATAAAATGCTGTGGACTACCTCTTAATTGCCGTTGACCCTCCCTTAGCGCTCGGTGTACTCCCCTCGATGGGGCGGTCACGGCTCGTGGGTTGATCTCCGCGAGTTATTGACCGGGACGAGCTTACCCTGGCAGCGCAGCGGTTCAGTGACCGCCCCGTTTTTAGCTTGGGCAAGCAACTTCCAGGGGGGTTGCGACTTGCCATTCGAAAACCGTATTACGCCGCTACGTGGGCAAGAGAGCCCACCTGATCCTTTCGCCAATCTCTCAAACTTCGACGCCGAACAACAGCTACTCGGCGCGATCATGCTCAACAACCGGGCCTACGAATATGTCGTAGACCTCGTGGTGCCATCGGACTTCGCGCATCCGGCGCATGGAAGACTGTTCTTCCTCATCGGCCAACTAATCACCGAGAGTCGCAGCGCCAACCCGGTGACCCTGTGGCCGATCATCAAGAGCGACCAGGTCTTTATCACCAACGGCATTGACGCGAGTTACCTCAGCCGCCTCGCTCAATCGGTCGTTACCGTGCTCAACGCGCCGGACTATGCCAAGACGATAGGTGAGCTAGCGCGCCGGCGGGAGATCGTGATCGCCGCGCAAGCACTGATCCGGGACGCCGCGACGGTCGACCCGGCTCGTTCCGCTGCGTTGGTGATCGAGGATGGCGAACAGAAACTGTTCGAAATCGCCGAGGCCGCTACGTCAGGGGGGCCGGAGAACATCGGCTCGGTTTCCTATGCCGCGATCCGACGCGCGGAGGCGGCGTACCAGGCTGGCGGCATCGTGTTGTTCGAGACCGGCCTTGTGGACCTCGATCGGATACTCCGGGGCATGGCGCCGGGCGAGATGATCGTGCTCGGGGCGCGACCATCTATGGGCAAGTCCTCATTCGCCGCGACCGTTGCACTGAACGCTGCCCAGGCCGGCAAACGATCATTGTTCTTCTCCCTCGAAATGACCAAGGAAGAGTTAGCCCAGCGCTGGCTTGCGGGTATCTCCGGGATCACCACGGACCAGCAGCGCTTGGGAAACATCGCGGCGGACGAGTGGGGAAGGCTGGTAGAGGCCCAACAGTACCTCGCGACCCTCCCCATAGACGTTGACGACCAACCCCGCCTCAGCGTCGCCCAGATGCGCCAGCGCGCGCGCCGGCACAAACGAAGGTTTGGCCTCGAACTGATCATCATCGACCACCTCCAGCTTATCCGGCAGGGCGGGAAGCAGGAGAACCGGCGCCTGGAGATCGGCGACGCCACCAGCATGATCAAGATGACCGCCAAGGAGCTTGGCGTGCCGATATTGGTGCTGTCCCAGCTAAACCGTTCGGTCGAGCAGCGCGAGGACAAGCGGCCGCAACTCTCTGATCTTCGAGAATCTGGCGACGTGGAACAAGACAGCGATGTTGTCCTGTTCCTGTTCCGCGAAGAATACTACGTCGAGCGCTCCAACCCCCGGCGAAGAAGCGCTACCGACACCGAAGAAGCCTACCGAGCGCGCGAAGCTGACTGGAATTCCGACATGGATCGAGTGCGCGGCTTGGCCGAGATCATCATCGCCAAAAACCGCCATGGCCGCACCGGCACCGTCACGGCGGCGTGGTCGGGTGAACGGCAACGCTTTGAGAATCTTGCTGTATGAGCCAACTACCTAGCATGCCTATGTGGTGGGGCGATTTCTTCAACAAGACCGACCACCTCTCAAATGCCGAACAGTGGGCCTACGCCAAGCTGCTGGCTAAAACGTGGCTCCGCAATTGCACTCCTTTCCCCGACAACAATAAGGATTTGGCACGCCTACTCGGGCTATCGTCCGGCCAATGGATCAAAATCCGCCCTCGCATTGAAGGATTTTTTGATCTCTCTGAACGCTCCTGGCGGAATCAAAAACTTGAAACGGTATGGGCCGATGTCGCTAAACGAATGGAGCGGAGTCGGGAGAACGGAAAATTTGGTGGCAGGCCATCTGGAAATGAACAAAATCAAATACCTAGCGAACCCAGAGGTAAACCTACAGGTTCCGATCAGGTTAACGGGCAGGGGGGGCAACCGGGTAACCCAGACGGAACCCAGACGGAACCCGATGGCAAAGCATTCAAAGTTAAAGTTAAAGGAAAGAAAGAACCCATATCTGACGATATGGGTCAGAAAGAAACCGCGCCGCGGTATAGGTGGAAGGCTGGATATCCGGTGTCGATGGACTGGATCGGGGAGACCTACCGATCGTATCCGAAGGTTGACGGCTATACCCAATCGGACCTCTTTGTCGGATACTGGACTGAGGGTAAGGGGCGAAACACGGCACGGGATGAAAAAGGTTGGCATCAAACGTGGATCCAATGGGTAGCCCGAGCCCGGAACGCGACCGAACCGAACTGGATCGACCGCTACGGGTATGATAAGCACCTGCACGGACAGAGGCTCCTGGCCAGCCAGGCTGCGGCCGCAAGGGAAGGGGGAGAGTGATGTTTGGTCAGGTAGCAAGCGATTTGGACGAAGCGGCGATCGAGAATTTGATTCAGCAGATCAGGGCAGTCGATCCGACGACGGACTATGTGGCGCGTGGTCGCCGGCTGGTCATCACCCCGGAGGTGATCGCATACTTCGGAAGCATCGAGGCCGCGCTTGAAGCCGCCCACCGCATCTTGGATATGCCAGAACCAGCGCGGATCAACGACAACGCCAGAGCCGCCGACGACAGCGCCGAGATCAGGAAGCGTATCGAGGAACTCCAGCGCGAGCGGAAGGAGCGCCAGCATTCATGGGGAAGTGACGGGTCATGTAAGGACTGCGGGCACGGACGGAATACCTTCCTGGCGGCGCAACCCTGTCCGGGGCCGAAGGGATGATGCGCGTCCTTTCCCTCGGTGCAGGAGTCCAAAGCACGACGCTCGCGCTGATGGCCGCTCATGGCGAGATCGGGCCTATGCCGGACTGCGCGATATTCGCCGACACCCAGGACGAGGGTGCCGAAACTTACGCGCACCTCGAATGGCTTTGCGGCGTTCTGCCGTTTCCGGTTTATCGGCCGACGCGCGGGCGACTGAGCGAGGCAATGCTCGGTGGCGACGATGAGGCGCGCATTCCAGCCTTCGTCGAAGGATCGGGTTTAGCGAAGCGCCAATGCACGCGAAATTTCAAGATTAGGCCGATACGGCGCGAGGTTAGGAGACTGCTCGGCGCCGGGCCGCGCTCATACATCGCGCCCGGCAGCGTCGAGCAATGGATCGGCATTTCGATTGACGAGGCCGATCGGATGAAGCCGGCTGGCGTCGCGTTCATGGTCAACCGTTGGCCGCTGATCGAGGCCCGGCTAGATCGTGCGGCTTGCGCCAGGTGGCTGTGGGATCGGTATCGCCGACGTGCTCCGAAGTCGTCATGCGTCTATTGTGCGTTTCAATCGCCAGAGCAGTGGCTCTCTCGCCAGGTGAATTCGCCGGCCGATTTTGGGTATGCCTGCGGCGTCGATACTGCGCTGCGCAGCAATGCAAATGTCGCTCGGTTCCGAGGGCGCCTATTCCTTCATTCGTCTTGCCAGCCGCTCGTTGAGATCGATTTTGCAGCAATTGTGGCGCGAAGAAATCGCCAGGGTGATCTCTTCGCCAACGAGTGCGAAGGGGTTTGCGGTGTTTGAAACTCGGTTCCACGCGGAACAACCCCCACAACGGAGACTGAAATGGCTGGCGAGAAAGAGCGCGTCGAAGGCTATCTCGGCACGGTGAATCGGCTCGAACCGGATATCCACATGATCGATCCCGGCGCTTTCTACGCCTCGGCAGCGATCTCCTTGAAGCGGATCGCCGATGTGCTGGAGAAGCTTCCCCAGGCGATCGAGATGGCCATTCAGGAAGCCATCGCTAACGCGGAGGCTACTCAGGAGGGCGCGCGCCGGGGTTTCGACCCGGATACCGAACCCGTTCCGCGCGGCGAACAGATTAGCGAAACGCTCCCGGCGCCTGGACAAAGACGATGAGCCCGAGGAACAGCACCGCGAACCAGGCTAGGAAATTCCGCGCCGAGCTATAGGGCGCAGCCTGCGGGAAGGGTAACGCGGTCAGGAGCCACAGGAACATGCAGACGATGAAGAGAACCTCGCAGATCAAAACCATGGCATTTGCCCTCCTTTGACGACGGGAATATACCATGAACCACGACGACGACATAGAGCGGGTCGCTGAGGCCATTTACATGACGCACTGGAGGGTGCCCGACCTTGATGGTGGTCAACGACCATCGCCCGTTTGGAGCAACGCCAGCGATGCGGTCAAGAAGTGGACCCGGGCACAGGCGAAGTCAGCGATAGCGGCTTATGACGCGGAGCCGGCGCCGTTCAATGATGGCATTCCGGAACTGTGGTGAGCCTGGTCGCGCTCGGCTGTTGCCTATTTCTGCTCCTGGCGCTCGTTGTCCCGGCGGACGCGCTTGTGGAAGAAGAAAGCCCCGCCAGATTGCTCTGACGGGGCCGGATCTTATGTTAGCCTGCGCGTGCTGCGGGCGGATCGAGCCTCGGAGCCGTCGCCTCGGGCGGCTTATTCGCTTACGCTTGGCTCGACTAATCGGCTGTGTCCCTTCGTCCGCAGCACTTCGCGATGCTCTGTCCTGCGGCGATGGAACGGCTGGCCTCCTGGCGCTGCCCGGCACCGAGGCGACGACGCGGAGTTGGGAGTTATCGAGCATCACCTCCTTCGTGGGGTTCTGGCTGCGGCGCGTCGCAAACCAGGGCTTCCCAAAGCGAGGCCCTGAAATCGAGAACCACCGCAGCGAATAAAAGTGCGACGACGGTAAACCATGAGGCGGGGCGCAGGAAGAAAACGGCCGCTGCGTTCCCGACAAAGGCACCGGACCAGAACCCATTCCTGTAGCTGCGGCCGATGGGAGCGTAGGGGAGTTTCATGACTTTGCCCTCTCGTTGAATCTTGCTACTTCAAGGCGGATCGCCATCTCCGAGGTACGGTGAGAGGGCGGACGATCATGGACGTAGAGGTTATCGATGAGGCGGGTTTGGGAGATCATCAGGGCTTCGGCCGCCTCGGCGACCGTGAGACCCATCCTTTTCCTCCACGCATTTAGCTCTGCACCCGTCATATGCGCCACTCGCCAACATCGGCGTCGCTTTCGGCTCGGCGTCGTTCGTCCTCGCGTTGCTGCGGCAGGCATGCAAGCTCATAGATGCGGCTGATCTCTGCCTGTGTCATCTCCTTGAGCGTTGGCGTGACCGGCCCATCCGCTACCATGCAACGATTGTCTACCGCGCGGATGATGTTCGCGATGTCGTCGAGCGCGTGCATGTAGTCGTCGCGCTCGACCTCGGCTTTGCCGGCGTACCGCTCGCGCTCTTCAGCCCGCGCCGTAGAAGCGAAATCCACCAGCATATCGACTATGGCGCTCCGACCCCAATTCCCGCTTCCGATGGCTAGCTGAACCTGGCCGGCCATTCCCGTCGCCCTTTCCCGGTCTGTCATGGTGCTATCCTTTGTGTGTGTGCCAGGTCGCCCCGTTATCGTGGCTGTGATGCCCCTGCGCGACCGCCTGGCGGTCCACGGAGCGTCCGGCAAGCTGTTGCCCGGGCGATGGCTTGCAGCGCCAGCGCGCTCCCGGTGGCGTAGAGACGGCGGGCGCGGAGCAAGGCCGCGATGTCGGCGGCTACGTCTTTGCTGTTCTCGGTCATGCGGCCTCCTTCGGCGGAACGATATTGGTGAGAATCTTGCGCCGACATGCTGCGCAGTTGTCCGCGCTGTCATTGTTGCCTTGCTCTGCGCCGCTCTTCCCGAAACGCAACCACTTCCCGCAAAGCGAGCGGCCATTGGCGCGGAAGTAGTGCCATTTCCTCGCGTTGAGCAAATAGGCCCAACCTTCGTTTGGCAGATCATCGGCCACCTGATATCCTCCTTTGATTGGCACCTCAAAAGCCCGTTGGGCGACGAACCATACGGGCTGATGGGTTAATGTTCCGCGTGGAACGGATCAGTCGGCGCGCAACAAGAGCACCAAATCGGGCAGGCTGCTTGGAAACGGCAGGTCTTCGCGGTCGAAGATGTCAGGCTGCGGCATGGTTCAGCACTCGACATCAAACCAGTCGCGCGGAGGCTCGGCATGGCACGTCTTGCACCGATGACCTTCGCCCCGCTCGTATTCATATTCATGGTCGGGGCAGCATTCTTCGCAGTAGGTCGGCTCTACGTCACCCGGAGGCGATACCGCCGCCTGCTTGCCACGCGAGCCGCACTTAAAGATGGCGCACTGCGAACTATGGATATCAGCCCACTTGCCGTCTTCGGGCGAAGCGCAGTCGCATGAATATGAACTCATCGCGCCCCTCCCCCGTTACTCTCATCAGCCCACGTCCATTCTTGCGGGCCGCGCTCATACATCGCAATGCGGCGGCTCTCGCAAGGTTCGCCTTCGGCGTCCGCGAAATTGCCAAGTTCATCGAGATAGACGACATCAAGATCAAGCTCTTTGTCGCTCGGATGGCGGTAATCGCGCTTCGGGATTTCGGCTTCGATCCAAAGGCGAGCTTGCGCCCACGTGCCGAAATCCTTCTCATTGATGCTGAGCGTGATCCCGTCTTCGTCGCCGCGCCGGTAATCCCAGGTGACGCGCGCCTTGTAGAAGGCGCGCCCACCACGACGGGGATGGTTGACCATCGCTCAGGCGTCCATCTTGTCGGCAAGAGCGAGCACGCCAGCCATGTCACTTTCGAGATTTGTCGTGTAGTCGTTGATCACGTATGGCCCTTCGTTCCCGTAGATGAAACGCACCCAACCAAACGAGCGACGGGTATCGTCATCTTCGGGGTAGATCGGCTGCTCGGCTTTGTGAACGCAGAGCCAGTCTTCGTCGGTAGTAGCCATCGCTGCGAAAATCGCGCTGCGGTCAGTCGAGCGGCGCAACGTGGTTTCTTCGCCGTCGTTGACCGAAATCGAATATCCGGCTTTGAGCAAATCGCCGATGCAGCGCTTGGCGATGATCTTTTCCATGAAACGCATCTTCTGTCTCCGCCCCTGTCTCGCCGAGGCGCGCGCTATGGACGCAATTCGCGCCACCCCTTACCTACGTGCTATACGGGGGTATTTCAAGTAGGATGACTGTGGTAGGATGACGATTATGTTCGCTCTCAAGCGCCCTTGCTCGAACCGCCCGTTCCGGATTGGACAGAACTAATGACCTTAGATGAAGCCAATGCACGTGTGGTAGTCGCCAAACTGAAACTGAACGATGCTTTGGAAACGCTGAGGCTGGCGAGCATTGAGGCGTCTCCCGTTAAGATTGGGGAAATCTACGTGCTCTCGAAGAACATAGTATTTAGATGGAAGCCGAGGAGGATAGAACAGCGCGGTCAGGTCACGGAGTTCGGGACGCGCAACGGCAGAACACGTCCGGTGCTGACCCTGTTCAACGCTGACGGGAACCTTGGCAAACGCAAGGTCGAGATGTACGACTCGAAGGATTGGACCAAGGAGTCGTGATGGATCGTGACGACAACCTTGACCCGGTTCGCGGTATCATCAACGGCATAGCCCTAGGCGCGATGCTGTGGCTGGTCGCCTATGCTCTGTGGGAGTTTCTCGGATGAGCCGGTTTCCAAAAGAAGTGCTCGAAATCTACCAAAGAGCCGAAGCAGCGCAGGCCGCTACGACTCATGCCTGGGAGCAGCTTGTCGAACGGTACAAGGATGATCGGCGGGTGTGTAACTGCGGCGAGGCGTGGTATGCCCGGCCTACGGATACGATGTCGGTTTGGGATGGTCAGCACTGGCAATTTGATGTGAAGCCAAGCCATGATCGTGTCTGTATGTACGGCTGCCAGGCCAACAAATATCAGTGCAAGCTGGAGGTTGCCCGCCGCGTTCTTGAAGAATTCTGAAAGGAACCGTGATGGCTCGTTATCTACAACAATCGGAGTATCTACAACAATCGGAGCGTTACGCGGCCATCCGCGCCGCAGCTAAAGCCGATCATGCTGAGCGCTGGCTCCCGGAGATTGACGAGGTCGCGCAGGCCGTCGCCAAGGATTGCGCTGAGGACATGAGCCGGCAACTCAACATCCGTCTCACGGTCGCAGAATGGGCGCGTGCAACGGCGATCCTTCAATCCCGCATCGGTATCGCCATCCGGCGTTCGGTGTTCGAGCCGCCAGTTTTTCCTATGCACCCGGCAGAATTGGCCGAACGCGCAGCGAGAGGCGAGGCGCAAGATGGCGCTGCTGCGACAGGACCGGCTATGAGGCGTGGCGCGGCGGCGATCTACCGCGCTCTGTACGACGAGCCGCAAGATGGCTGAACGACACCCCACGCACCGCGAAATGGCCGAGGCGATGAACAGGCTCTATCAGGAAGCCTCGGCCGTGCCGTTGAGCGTCAAGGTCACGGCCAAAAGTCCTGAGCACGCAGAAGCGGCGCAGCAATTTGAGGCCGATCTGAACAAATGGTTGGCTGAGAACGGTGTTAAGGCTGGCGCTGTGGCAATGGGTTTGGTTCGGCAGCTAAAGTTGCTCATGAGCGAAACCAGCAATGGGACAAAGGCGTCATGTGGCGAGAACTGATCCTGCTGCTTGGTGCTGGCTGCCTCATGGCCATTGGCTGTGCGATGTTCGCCGCCGGCTTCTACCTGGCTATCGCGGCCGGCTTCAACCTCGCGGAGCGCATCTGGTGAGGATCAAGCGCATCGTGGTCGGCACCCTCATCGCCGCTGAAAAGGATGCATTCGAGGCAGACATCGCCTTCCTCGCCAACCAACTCGCCAATGAATTTAATGCCGGGTTGTCCCTAGTGCTGCTGCCTCAGTTTTCCAATCGGCCTTATTCGCGATGTCAAAGTGTCGGTGCAATAGTGCATGGGGGCTTCAAGATGGCCGCTAAGACCCAAGCCGAGCGAGACCGCGACCACCGTATCTGGCGTAGGCGCGTCGCAGGCGAGAGCATCAGCGAGATCGCTCTAGGCGTGAATGCCCGCTACGATCACGTCGTCATGGTCATCGCGAGCTATAAGAACGCCTACAAACGGCAGACGGGGGTTAATCCACACCCGAGTGTCCCGGGTCGCCGCACCTCTATGGAACGATAACGCCAATGCCAGAGACCAACAGCATCCGCGCGAGTAATGCGCCTAACGGTACGTTCGAGGTGAACGCCGTGCTGGCTGATGAGCATGGGTTTGATCGACTGATCAAAATCTTGCAGCTAAACAGGCTTCTGTATCAGGAAATTCCCGGCGACGCGGACATCACGGGCGCAGCCGAACATCAATCAGACCAAACTCAGTCGGAGTAATTCTAGGAACACGGGGGCAGAAGGTAAAACTGCCCGGCGCCTACGCTAGGACAGATGCCCCAGACCGTGCCAACTTTTTAGGAGAGCACATGGCCGATGCAATCGAGGGATGGCAAAGAGCGCGGGATTTACCTCAAGGCAGGCGCAAGCGTAAGCGTCTTCCCACGCACGCGCAATTCGAGGTGCTTCTGGCCTTGTGTAGGAATCCCCCATCCACGCCCTCCTGGGTCTACAAGAGCACGAGGGACCTATTGCTTTTGCTCAAGTGCTTGATCGGTCAGCATGGGCGGCTCCGGCTGCGCGAACTGTTCGCGTGACCATGCCAGTCACCCAGGCGCGCAAGGGCAAGGTGCTGGGCGCTGGCGTAAAGGCGTGTGCGCGGTTCGGCGGCCAGACCCGTTATCTCTGGAACCTGTTCACCGCGATGAACAACGCGCGGATGAAGGCCGAGGGAAAGTTCGTCTTCTATGCCGAATTGTCCGCCATGCTGCCGAAGTTGCTGAAAGAGGACGACAAGCTCCGTGGGCTGCCCCATCGGGCGGCACAAATGACAGCGCAGAACTTCGATCGGACACTGAAGAACTACATCCGCAACAAGGTCGAGTTTCAGCGCATCGACGCGAAACGAAAAGCGCGAAGCGCGGCGCGGGTGGCCTCGGGGCTGCCGCCGCTGAAGCCGAAGAAATCCGGTATTCCGCAGTTCAAGCGCCGCGATGACCATGCCGACGCCTTCTCGTTCGTTGGCCGCGAATGCCGGATCGAGCCGCGCCGGGTGCGTCTGCCGAAGATTGGCTGGGTGCGCGTGCGGGGGCTTGAGGTGCCTCGGGGCGCGGCGTTGAAACAAGTTGCGCTGACCCAGGAACCGGACGGATGGCATGTGTCGATCCAGTTCGACGCCAACCCGAAGGAATACAAGACGCCGACCCGGCCCACGATCGGCATCGACCATGGCCTGACCGCGTTGGCAGCTTGGTCCGACGCCGAGAAGATCGCGCCGCCGCGCTATGCCAGGAAGGCTGAAAAGCGCGTTCGACGTTTGAACCGGGAGCGCGATCGGCGCCGCAAAGGGGGCGTGAACCGCCGCCGCACCGTAATGCGACTGGCCAAGACACATCGTCGCGTGCGCGACCTGAGACAGAACTTTCTGCACAGACTGACGTGCAGGATGGTGGACACTTTCGAGGGGTTTGCGGTCGAAGACCTGAACCTGAAAGGTCTGATGAAGACGAGGTTGGCGAAGTCCTTCGCCGACGCCAGTCTGGGCGAGCTTCTGCGGATGCTTCGCTACAAGAGCGAATGGGCGTGTCGGGAATGGCGCGTCATCGGACGATTTCAGCGCAGCACGGGCGTCTGTCCCGAAGAAGGCTGCGGTTGGATAGGTCCCAGGCTTCGGCCTGGGATCGCCACCTGGACGTGCGGAGGGTGCGGCGTGATCCATGATCGCGACCACGCCGCAAGCCGGGTGATCCTTCGGGATGCGACGGTGGTGAGAGCCGCCGGGGTAGCGCCAGCAAGGCGCGAACCTGCCCGCGCGTTCGGGCGAAAGCGAGGAGCTTTGCCGCGCGCTGACGGGATCGAGGCCGGTGCCTTGGTTAGTCACGACGGGCCACCTTCGAATGTTGTGGATGCTCCGCTTTGAGCAAAAGCAATGATCGCGAGAGCACGATGTCCGCGTGTGCTAAACGTGGGTGGATAGACAATGCCGGAAATGGGGCAGGAGAGAGCCACGTCTACATCACCCCAGAAGGGCGGCAGGCCCTAACGCGCGTGTTCGAGAAAGCGGTGCGGCAGCCAGTCCCCTATGAGGGGCTCCAGGAAACCGAGGAAAGCCGCCGCAAATGACCAAATGTGTCATAGCGGCGTAAAGCACCATGCCAGCCATCAAGAACCCACGCCGAGAACTCTTCGCCCAGGGATTGGCGAGCGGTAAAATGCAAACCGACGCCTACAGAGACGCCGGCTACACCTACGTTCCAGTCAGAAACCGATCAGCGCCCGCAAAGCTAGCTAAGGCCACCGATATAACGGCGCGTGTTGCCGAACTCCTGCGTGAACGCGAGGAAATAAACCGCAAATCGGTGGCGCTTGCGGTAGATAAAGCCACGGTTTCGAAGACCTGGATTCTCGAACGCTTGAAAGAAAACGTAGAGCGCGCGATGACGTTGAAGCCTGTACTTGATAAAGACGGCAATCCGACCGGCGAATACCAATACAATGGCTTCGTCGCCAACAAAGCCTTGGAGTTGTTGGGCCGAGAGATCGGGATGTTTGTGGAGCGGCACGAGTTGACGCTAGCGCAGCGTCTCACGGAGATGCCGGGAGATCAGCGTGCGGCTGAGATGTTCGACTTGGTCGCGCGCGCACGGGAGCGATTAGATCAGCTACGGGGGATTGGCGGGTCTACGAAGGTGATCGAGGGTGAGGCGACTGAGGGAGAGGATGGTTCTGAGGGAGAGGATGGGGAGACGGCGTAACGTTATTGATACACCGTAACGTTACGTGATAACGTTACGGAATGGATGAGCAGCTTTGCAGGATATGCAAAACACGGCATCGGCTTGGGCCATGTCCTCAGCCACGGCAATCCCGTAGCACTCTCGTCGTCGAGGAACCATACATCGACATTCCAATGGCAACTGTTCCCGAAGAAGCGCGATCGATGGGTTTGGCTGAAAGCTTTAAGCAGTCCGATACGGTCAAAACCAAACCGCTCAAGTCGCTGGCACCTCCGGGACAGTGCATCCATTGCGATCATCGGCGGCAGCTTGATATAGCCCGCCAAGAACGGCATCGGAGAACCAAATGACAGAGCGGCACAGGCGAACGTGATGCGTAAGCGCCAGCGGAAACACTTTCAGACGGACGCTCGGGGGGCTGATCTCACGGCGGTGGGTTCTAAAGACCGAGCCGCGTTGGTAATCCACTGTGCCGTCGAATGGCGCAAAGCACATAAGGTCGCCTGGGACTCCGATCGGGCGGTGCTTGATTTTGACAGGCTACGCATAGCAGTGGCAGATTTGCTCGCTGCCGTGGATGGATGGATGGATGG
>Ga0182024_10007299_pt1 | contig 23846 bp, 19 predicted proteins | sample P32metaG_FD_120480 | JGI IMG/M metagenome (GOLD analysis project Ga0182024, IMG submission 120480) | Permafrost microbial communities from Stordalen Mire, Sweden - P3-2 metaG (Illumina Assembly) | ecosystem: Environmental > Terrestrial > Soil > Wetlands > Permafrost | place: Sweden: Stordalen... | reverse complement strand
GGGCCGCCGTAACCGCCGGAGCCATCCGGGCCGCCGTAGCCATGGGAGCCATCCGGGCCGCCGTAACCGCCGGAGCCATCCGGGCCGCCGTAGCCATGGGAGCCGTCCGGGCCGCCGTAACCGCCGGAGCCATCCGGGCCGCCGTAGCCGTGGGAGCCGTCCGGGCCGCCGTAACCGCCGGAGCCATCCGGGCCGCCGTAACCATGGGAGCCGTCCGGGCCGCCGTAACCGCCGGAGCCATCCGGGCCGCCGTAACCGGTCGATGCGCTGCGGCCGTTTGCACCGTTCACCGCGCTGTAACTGCCCGGTCCGCCATAGCCGCCGGGCCCGTTCAAGCCACCGCGGCCGTTCGCCGCGCCGTCGCTGCCCGGGCCGCCATAGCCGCCGGGGCCGCCAGCGGCAATGTGGCCGCTGGCCGTGCCGCGCTCGTCATATCCGCCGGGTGCCGCGGCGCCGCCAGCGTTGCTGCGCCGGGACGGCCGGCCCGGCCGGCCCGCCGGATCCTGGCCGGCCTGCCATTGCTGGCCATCGGCCTGGCCGGGGGCAGCCCCGCTGGCCATACCCCGGCCCGTCCCGCCGAGTATTCCCCGGCCGCGCCCGTTGCCGGAGTTCCCCCGCGCGCGCCTGCCGCCTGTCTTTTCACCGGCGTCACGGGCAGGCCTCAGCCGGAAATCCTCACGGCCGGGCACCGCGCTGTCGCTGCCGCGCCGCCGATCTCCGCGACCGCGTGCCGCGCGAGGGTCCTCGGGCCTGTCCTGGCCCGGCCGGTAGCCACGGCCCTGATCCGGCCCGCCAGCCCGGTCGTAGCCGGCCGCGCGGGGATAGCCGGACCCGCCTGGCACCGGAGCAGGACTGCCACGCCGGTGAGAATCAGCACGCCCGCTGTCACGCCCTGCGCCGTTGCCGCCTCCGCCCTGATCCTGCCAGTACGGCCCGGCATAGTCTGGATTACTCACGCGTCCTCGCTGGTCAAGGTATGCAGTCGCGGGCAGCCAACGGCCCCGCGGGAGTTCACGGTACCCGGCGGCTGGCGTCCTCTCAGCACGTTAGGGCGAGTTGCATCCGCGCGCCGTCCAGCGTGGCCCCCAACTGCGGCCGCGAAGCGAGTGGCCAGTTCGCTTACTCACCAGCCCGGGCGCGCCGGCTGCGCCGGCTGCGCTGCTCGCCCGTGCCGAGAACGTACGACGACGCGAGATGATTCCAGCCACAACCTTGACAGACCTCAACCACGTAGACCCGGAATTCAGTGTATTCCGTGGCCATTTCCGCCAATTCAGGCCGCTGTTTCACGCGTCCCTCATACCGCCCGAGCTCGTCGCCGTAGACGTAGGTGACGTGGGTGAGCTTGGCCTTCCGGCAGATCGGGCAGGCGGTCTCGGTTGGCTCACCGTGGAACTTCGCGGCCCGCAGCAGGTACGGATGAGCGTCGCATACGTCGGTGACCGTCGTACGGCCTGCGAATACGGACGCGAGCGTGGCGCGGCGCGCAAGACCGTAGTCGACGACTGATCGCCTCATGCCCGACAGATTACGACGGAACTGCGCTGAGGCCGAGTCCCGGATGGCGGGGCGTGCGGTCACCCGGGTACCGGGGAAACACCCGATGAACGCAGAGTTGCGTCCTGACACGAGAGGACATATCTTTGCGATGTATCGGGCCGATACATCGGAGCGAGACACGGCGACCATCGCAAATGATGACGACCGGGTGGATGCTCCCGGCGCGGCAAGGAGGTGCGGGCGGGCATGAGCGGTCAGCGGTCGGGCGTGCTTGAGCTCGCGGTCCTCGGGCTGCTGCACGAAACCCCGATGCACGGCTACGAGCTGCGTAAGCGCCTGAACGCGGTGCTCGGCGCGTTCCGTGCCTTCGGGTACGGGTCGCTCTACCCGTGCCTGAAGGGGCTGCTGGCGCAGGGGCTGATCGCCGAGGAGACGCCGCCCTTCGCCCCGAAGCCGCTGGCCGGCCGCCGGTCGAAGATCGTGTACCGGCTGACCGCTGACGGCAAGGAACGGCTTCAGGACCTGCTTTCCCAGGCGGGCCCGGCGGCGTGGGAAGACGACGGGTTCGGCGTGCATTTCGCCTTCTTCGGCCAGACCAGGGCGGACATCAGGCTGCGGATTCTCGAGGGCAGGCGTTCCAGGCTCGAGGAGCGGCTGGAGGGCGTCCGCGCGGGCCTGACGAGAACCAGGGAGCGCGTGGACAGCTACACCCTCGAGCTGCAGCGGCATGGCCTTGAGTCGGTCGAACGAGAGGTCCGCTGGCTCAACGAGCTGATCGCCTCGGAGCGGCAGTCGGACGCAGAATCCGGACATAGCCCCGAGGGTCATACAGATGGCGGCGCGGCGGGCTGACGCCAGCAGGCGTGCGTCGCTGAGCGGCAGGAGATAAGGAGCAATCCGCATGGGTTCGGTACGGGTAGCCATCGTTGGCGTGGGAAACTGCGCGAGTTCCCTGGTCCAGGGCGTGGAGTACTACAAGGACGCTGACCCGGCCAGCCGGGTGCCGGGACTTATGCACGTTCAGTTCGGCCCGTACCACGTCAGCGACATCGAGTTCGTGGCCGCGTTCGACGTGGATGCCAAGAAGGTCGGGCGCGACATCGCCGAGGCGATCGTGGCCAGCGAGAACAACACCATCAAGATCTGCGACGTGCCGCCCACCAGCATCACGGTGCAGCGCGGCCCGACGATGGACGGGCTCGGCGATTACTACCGGGAGATCATCACCGAGTCCGACGACCCGCCGGTGGACGTGACCCGCGCGCTCAGGGACTCGCGCGCCGACGTGCTGGTGTCCTACCTGCCGGTCGGCTCCGAGGACGCGGACCGCTATTACGCGCAGTGCGCGATCGACGCCGGCGTGGCGTTCGTCAACGCCCTGCCGGTGTTCATCGCCTCCAATCCGGCGTGGGCGCGCAAGTTCACCGAGGCCGGCGTGCCGATCATCGGGGACGACATCAAGTCACAGGTCGGCGCGACCATCACGCACCGCGTGCTGGCCAAGCTATTCGAGGATCGCGGGGTTGAGCTGCTCCGCACGTACCAGCTCAACTTCGGCGGCAACATGGACTTCATGAACATGCTGGAGCGCAAGCGGCTGCAGTCGAAGAAGATCTCCAAGACCCAGTCGGTCACCTCGCAGATCCCGCACGAGATGGAGAAGGCTGCCGTGCACATCGGCCCTTCCGACCACGTGCCCTGGCTGGACGACAGGAAATTCGCCTACGTCCGGCTCGAGGGCCGGGCCTTCGGCGACGTGCCGCTGAGCCTTGAGTACAAGCTTGAGGTATGGGACTCGCCGAACTCGGCCGGCGTGATCATCGACGCCGTCCGGGCCGCCAAGATTGCCAGGGACCGCGGCATCGGCGGCCCGATCCTGTCGGCATCGTCGTACTTCATGAAGTCGCCGCCCGAGCAGTACAGCGACGATACCGCCCGTGACCTGGTCGGCAAGTTCATCCGGGGTGAGGTCGAGCGCTGAAGCCAGCGCCAGCCCGCCTGACGGCGAAGGTGCCCGGGGACGCACGGCGTCCCCGGGCATTCTCGTGCCAGCCGGCCGCGCGGGGCACCCGGCCGGTATCCGCCGTACGCTGAGGGCGTGCCCCTCCTGGCAGGCCGCCACGGCAAGCTGGCGGCACGGACGACGCGGTCGCATTTCCTGGCGGATCTGCGCATCGTGCTCGCCGAGCGGGATTTCCGGCGGCTGTTCGCAACCCGGCTCATCTCGCAGGCCGGTGACGGGGTCTTCAACGCCGGGCTCGCCGCTTACGTGTTCTTCTCCGCGCAGATCTTCCCCAACCCGCTGGCCGCCGCGCAGGCGTTCGCCGTCCTCTACCTCCCGTACTCGCTGGCGGGCCCCTTCGCCGGAGTCTTCATCGACCGCTGGCAGCGCCGGCAGATCCTGCTCTGGTCAGCCGTGGTCCGCGCGGTTTTCGTCGCCACCACGGCCTTCTTCATCTGGTCGGGCACCCTGGGCCTGCCGCTCTACCTCGGCGCGCTCGCGGTACTCGGCGTGAACCGGTTCTTCCTGTCCTCGCTTTCCGCGGCCCTCCCGCACGTCGTCGCGCGGGACAAGCTGGTGATGGCAAACTCGGTCGCGCCGACCTCGGGCACCATCGTCGCGTTCGCCGGCGGCCTGGCCGGCCTGGGACTGCACTACGTCACCGGCGGCGGCCACCGCGGCTCGGCGATCACCCTGCTCGCCGCGGGCGCCTGCTACCTGATCGCGGGAATGGCGGCGCTGCGGATACCCCGCGGGCTGCTCGGCCCGGACCGCGGGCCGGGCGGTCGGCCGCTGGCAGGGGTGGCCCGCGAGCTCGGGACCGTGATCGCGGGCCTCACGGCCGGGGTGCGGCACGTCAGCCAGCGCCGCCCTGCGGCGGCGGCACTGATGGCCACCGGCAGCTTCCGGTTCCTGTACGGGATCCTGCTACTGATGTCGATCCTGCTGTACCGGAACTATTTCTATCCCCCGGGTAACGCCAACACAGCGTTGAGCCATTTCTCCCTGCTGGTAGTCACCTCCGCCATCGGCTACGGAACGGCAGCGCTGGTGACGCCGGCCGCCACCAGGCGGCTGCCCAAGTCAGCCTGGATCGCGACGCTGCTGGCTGCGGGCGGCATCATGACCGGCCTGCTCGGCGCGACGTTCCGGCAGGTCCCGTTCCTGATCATCGGGTTCGGTCTCGGCCTGGTGGCGCAGGGAGTGGCGATCTGCACGTCAACGATCCTGCAGCAGCAGGTGGACGACGAGTTCCGCGGCCGGGTGTTCTCGATCAACGACATGCTCTACAACGCCACGTTCGTGCTCGGCGCGGCGGCCTCCGCGCTGTTCATGCCGGCCAACGGCAAGTCATACGCGATGCTCGCAGTGGTGGCGATCGGCTACCTGCTCGCCGCCGCGGGCTACCTGCTGATCAGCCGTCAGGCATCCGGGGACGCCGGATCCGGGCCGGGCAGCCCCTCGCCCGCGGCCCAGTGCAGCAACTCCTGAGCGGCCCGCTCACGGCCGAGCGGGCCATGTTCCATCCGCAGCTCGAGCAGATACGCGCGCGCCTTGCCGACCAGCGGGCCCGGCCGGACGCCCAGCAGCTGCATAATCTCGTTGCCGTCCAGGTCCGGCCTGATGCTGGCGAGCCCCTCGCGCTCGGCCAGCTCGGCGATGCGCTGCTCCAGGTCGTCGTACGACCGCGCCAGCCGCCTTGCCTTCGCCTGATTCCGCGTCGTGCAGTCGGCCCTGGTGAGAGCGTGCAGGCGAGTGAGCAGCGGGCCCGCGTCAGTGACGTACCTGCGGACTGCCGAGTCCGTCCACTCACCTGACCCGTAGCCGTGAAACCGCAGGTGCAGCCCGATCAGCCGGGACACGTCGGCCACCACGTCCTTCGGGAACCGCAGCGCGGTCAGCCGGGACCTGGCCAGCTGGGCGCCGACCACCTCGTGGTGATGGAAGGCAACCCGGCCGTCCGGCAGCAGCGACCGCGTTTTCGGCTTGCCGATGTCGTGCAGCAGCGCGGCCAGCCGCAGCACCAGATCGGGCTGCAGGCCGTACCGCTCCTCCAGCCCGATGGCCTGCCCTAGCACGGTCAGCGAATGCTGGTAAACGTCCTTGTGCCGGTAGTGCTCGTCGGCCTCAAGCCGGAGCCTCGGCACCTCGGGGAGGACCTGCTCGGCCACCCCGGTGTCGACCAGGATCGCGATGCCGCGGGCCGGGCCGCCGGGCTGCCGGGCCAGCAGGAGCTTGGCCAGCTCAGCGGAGATCCGCTCCGCGGACACGATCGAGAGCCTGGGCGCCAGCCGGGTCATGGCCGCGGCCAGCTCCGGCGTCACCGAGAAGCCGAGCTGGGCAGCGAACCTCGCCGCGCGCAGCGTGCGCAGCGGATCGTCGGCCAGTGAGTCCTCCGGCCTGCCGGGCGTCCTGAGCACGCGGTCCTGCAGGTCACGGAACCCGCCGAACAAGTCCACCAGCTCGTACGACGGCAGCCGCGCTGCCATCGCGTTGACAGTGAAATCGCGGCGCGCCAGGTCCCCGTCCAGCGACGTGCCATAGTTCACGGCCGGCTTGCGGGACTCGGGCACATAGCGCTCGCTCCGGTAGGTCGTTATCTCAATGAGCACATCGCCCTTCCGCAGCCCCACGGTGCCGTACGCGATCCCGGCCGGCCAGGTGGCGTCCGCCCAGCCCTCGGTGATCTCCAGCACGCGCTCCGGCCGCGCGTCGGTGGCGAGATCGAGGTCACGCGAGGTCCTGCGGAGGAAGGCATCCCGCACAAAGCCGCCCACGAGCGCGAGCTCGTGACCGTGCCGGGCGAAAAGGCGGCCGAGCTCGGCAGCGGCCGGCGACGCGGCGGCGAGCAGGCGCGCGACAGCTTTCCGCTGCTCGGGGCCGAGGGACGGGGAATCTGGCACGGGCACTGAGAGTACCTGCACGTAAGCTAGGAAACCCGGGTAGCCCGGAGGAACCCGTGACGGACGTTCGAAGGACGCTCTCTGCCCGCGCCGCACGCTCAGCTCAGCATTCCCGCGTGCCAGGCCGGCCAGCCGGAACGGACTCTGCGCGGCCCAGCCGCCGGCACCCGGCGAACCGCAATAACATTTCCGCCATGCCCCGTCCGCATACCGCCCGCGTTCGCCCGGTCCTGGCCCCGGCAGGACGGACCGGCGACCGCCCCCCGCGCCCCGGCGGCGTGCCCGCGGAGCGCAGGTGAAGCGGCTGGCCTGGACGGCGGTAGCGCTGGCGCTGATGCCCGCGGCCCTGACGCTCGCCGCCGCCGGGCCGGCCACGGCAAGCGCGGCAGCCGGGTCGCAGCCGCCGGGCGGGTCACTGCCCGTATCGATCGCGATCACCTCGATCACTCCGGGCTACGTCAGGCCCGGCAAGCCGGTGACCGTCAAGGGATCGGTGACGAACACCTCCAGAGCCCCGATCACCGGCATGACCGTGCGGCTCCGGTCGTCCGGTACGCCCTTCGCCAACCGAGACGCGCTCCAGGTCTACGCTGACGGCGCGCCAGTCCCAGACTTCCCGGTGTCCAGGGCGGTCACGTCCATCCCCCGCGCGCTCGCCCCGCACGCGACCGCGAACTGGTCAATTACCCTGCGGGCTGGCCAGCTTGGCATCACCGAGTTCGGCGTCTACCCGCTGGCCGCCGAGGCGGACAGCTCATCCGGCAAGGCCCTGCTGACCAGCCGCACGTTCCTGCCGTACTGGCCCGGCAAGCGGGCGCTCGACCCGGTACGCCAGGACATCGCCTGGATCTGGCCCGTGATCAGCCCGCCGCAGCAATCAGCGTGCGATGGGCTGCTGACCAACAACCTGGCCGGCAGCCTCGGCGCCGGCGGCAGGCTGGCCGGGCTGCTCGCCGCCGGCCGCGCCTACACCGCCAGCGCGCACCTGACCTGGGCGATCGATCCTGCCCTGCTGTCCAGCGCGCGGACCATGACCATGCCCTACAAGTTCGGCGGGACCGCGGACTGCGCTGGCCAGAGCAGGCGGCCTGCTAGCCAGGCAGCGAAGGACTGGCTCAGCGGGCTGAAGTCAGCCACGGCCAGCCAGCCCGTCTTCGTTACCCCGTACGCGGACGCGGACGTGGCGGCACTGAGCCACCGGGGCCTGGATGACGATCTGGCCAGGGCGTTCACCGTCGGCCGCGCCACCGCGAGCAAGATCCTCGGCCGTAATTTCGGGTCCCCCGGCCTGACCGCGAGCGGAGGCGGCTCGAGGCAGCTCACCGGGCTGGCGTGGCCGGCCGACGGAATCGCCAACTACGGCGTCGTGAACAGCCTCGCCGTTAACGGAGTCAGCACCGTCGTGCTCGACAGCACCACGATGCCGCCATCTCCCAGCCAGAATTTCACCCCGAGCGCCGTGACGACCACCCCGTCAGGGGAAGGACCGCGCCTGCACGTCCTGCTGGCCGACGACACGATCACGCAGGTCCTCGGCACGGCGAACCGCGGCGCGGCGCCCGCTGGCACCTCCTTCGCCGTCGCACAGCGTTTTCTCGCCGAGACTGCCATGATCACCGCCGAGCGGCCCGGCCTCGCGCGCTCCGTCGTCGTGGCCCCGCCGCGGGACTGGAATCCGCCGCCCGGCCTGGCCGGCAGGCTGCTCGCCAGCACCGTCACCGCCCCCTGGCTCAGGCCGGTCAGCCTGCCCCAGCTCACGGCCGCAGGCCCGGGCCGCGGGCAAGTACACCGCCAGCTCCTGCAGGTGACGAGTAAGGACGAGCTCAGGCCAGGCCTGCTCGCCAGGGTCAGGCGGCTGGACAAGAGCGCCGCCCTGCTGCAGAGCATCCGGGTGCGGCAGGACCCGGCGCTGAGCGCAGCGATCATGGCCGTGGAGTCGTCGGCCTGGCGCGGCAGCAAAGCCGGGGCACGCAGGGCCAGGCACCTGCTCGGCCGGATCTCCGCCTACCTGGCCAGCCAGCAGAACTCGGTCGTGATCATCAGGTCAGAGCGGATCACCCTGGGAGGCCTGTCCGGCACGCTGCCCGTATCCATCTCGAGCAGCCTGCCTTATCCGGTGAAGGTCCGGCTGCGCGTGACACTGCCGCGCGGCGGACGCATCACCGTTACCCTGCCGCCGGGTGACGTGAACGTTCCCCGCGACGGCGATGTGACGGTCAGGCTGCATGTCCGCGCGGCCACGTTGGGGTCGACTATCATCCAGCTGAGCCTGCTCACGCCCGAGGGAGCGCCGCTGCCGGGCAAGCCCGTCTCGCTGACCGTGCAGGCGACCCATTTCGGCACCCTAGCGCTGGTCATCATCTGCGCGGCGCTCGGCGTGTTCGTGGTCGCTTCCGTCCGGCGGGCTTTCCGGCACGGCCGGGGCGAGGCGCCGCCGCCGGGCTCCGGCGGCCCGGATCCCGGCGGCACGGATGGCCCGGAATCGACTGGCCTTACCGGAAGAGCCGATAACGTCGTGACAGACCGCGCCGATGAAAAGCATCAACCGGAGGACCCGGATGAGTACGCCAGCGCCCCTGGCAGGACCGACGGCCGCTGACAGCGGCAGCGGGCCGGGAAACGCCGGCCCGGAGGTCCCGATGCCCGCCGGGGGCGACCCGGCTGCCTCGGATGCCGCCAGCCTGGTCCGGTCCAGCGGCGTCATGGCCGTCGGCACGCTGGCGTCACGCGTCACGGGATTCCTGCGCACGGCGGTATTCGGGTACGCGCTGGGGGCCGGCGCGCTGGCCGACGCTTACAACAATGCCAACACGCTGCCGAACGTGGTCTACAACCTCGCGCTCGGCGGCATCCTGACCAGTGTCGTCGTTCCTCTCCTCGTCAGCGCGGCTAAGCGGTACACCGACCGGGGCGAGGCGTATGACCAGCGGATATTCACGCTGGGGGTGCTCGCTCTTGGCAGCATCACGCTCGTGGCGACGCTGGCAGCCGGGCCGCTCGTCGACCTGTACGCCGCCTCCGTGCACGGCACCGAGCGCTCCGTCATGGTCGTGTTCGCTTACTTCTTCATCCCGCAGATCTTCTTCTACGGGGTGAGCTCGCTGGCCGGGGCAATACTCAACGCGCGCGGGCACTTCGCCGCGCCGATGTGGACACCGGTTGTCAACAACGTCGTGGTTATCGCCATCGGCCTGCTGTTCATGGCCACCGCGGGCCTCCACCTCGGCACGGCCACGATCTCCCCAGGCCAGGTCCGGCTGCTCGGGATCGGCACCACGCTGGGGATCGTCGCACAGACCGCAGCGCTGGTACCTGCGCTGCGCAGGGTCGGCTTCCGCTGGCGCCCCAGGTTCGACTTCCGGCGGGCGGAGGTGGCTGAAATCCGGCGGATGGCCGGCTGGATGTTCGGCTACATCGCCACCACGCAGGTGGCCTTCCTGGTCACCACCAGAGTGGCTAACGAGGCGGCGGTGCGCGCGCATCACCTGCACGGGTCGGGATACACCGACTACAGCTACGCCTGGCAGCTCTTCCAGATGCCGTACGCGATCGTGGGCATCTCGGTGATCACCGCCCTGTTGCCCAGGATGAGCGCGCATGCGGCCGACCGGAGGTACCGGCTGGTCAGCGATGACTTCTCCACCGGAGTCAGGCTCTCGTCCGTGATCGTCGTGCCCGCTGCGTTCCTGCTGGCCATCCTCGGGCCGCCGCTCGCCGAGGTACTGCTCGGCTACGGCAGCATGTCCTTCGCCGACGCGGCGTACCTGGGCGACGTGTTCGCGGTCTTCTCCCTCGGACTGGCCCCGTACATGATGTTCCAGCTGCTGCTCCGGGTGTTCTACGCGATGCACGACAGCCGCACTCCTGCCCTGATCGGCGTGCTGACCATGGCCGTGAATATCGCCGCCAACCTGATTGCGCTCCAGGTGCTGCCGCCCGGCCACGTCGTGGCCGGGCTGGGCGCGGGCTTCGGCGCCTCGAACCTGGTGGGCGCGGTAGCGGGGTGGCTGATCCTGAGCCGGCGGATCGGCGGCCTGGATGGCAGGCGGATCGGGATGAGCCTGCTCAAGATGCACCTGTCCGCGGTCCCCTGCGTGCTGTTCGCTGCCGCCATGACCGTCACGGTCGGCGTCGTGGTGCCGGCCGGGACGCTGTCCGCCCTGATAACGGTGGTGCTGGGCGGCAGCGGGGCATTGCTGTTCTACGTGCTCTTCGCCAAGGCGCTCGGCGTCGCCGAGGTGACCGACCTGACCTCGATGGTCGGCGCCAGGCTGCACCGCTGACCGCTGACCCGGACGTCTCCCGGAGGTAACGGTTTGCGATGCTAGGGTGCGCGGACGGCTGGGAGCGTCATCGGCCCCTTAGCATGTTGTGCAGCACCATGATTCTCGCCCGCCCGGCTGACCGCACGGCTTCGGAAGGAGGTCGAGGGCCTGGCCCGCTCTTAATGCGACGAAATGAGCACGTTCATCTCTGAGCCGGGCACCCGGCTTGGCGGCCGCTACCGGCTCGAAGACCGGATCGCCGCGGCTGATGGCTGGGCTGCGTGGAAGGCCATCGACGAGATACTCGCCCGGGCTGTTACGGTCTTCACTTTCGCGCCCGGCTTCCCGCGTATCACCGAGGTCGTCACGGCCGCGCGAGCAGCCAGCAGGCTTACCGATGCGCGCCTTACCCAGGTGTTTGACGTGGAAGACGACTGGGATCGCGCTTACATCGTGATGGAATGGGCGGCCGGAGAGCCGCTTGACGATCTGCTCGCGGCCGGCCCGCTCGACCCCTCGCGCGCCGCGCAGATAGTGGCCGAGGCAGCGGCGGCGCTCTCGGCAGCTCACGCCGCCGGGCTCGCGCACCTCTGCCTCGTTCCCGGATCGCTGCGCTGGACGTCCGGCGGCGGGGTCAAGATCGTCGGTGTGGGCATGGATGCGGCACTGGCCGGCATCACCTCGGATGACCCCGCGCTCGCCGACACCCGCGGGCTGGCGAGGCTGCTCTATGCGGCGCTGACCGGCCACTGGCCGGGCACCGGCAGCGAGGTCCTGCCGCCGGCGCCAGTAGCGGACGGGCTGCCCCGCAGCCCGCGCCAGGTCCGGGCCGGCGTTCCCACGGTCCTCGACGACATCACCTGCCGGGCGCTGTTCCAGCAGGACCGCCGCGGCGGCGTGCCGCTGACGACGCCCGGGCAGCTGGCCGGAGCGCTGTCAGCGGCAATTCCGCCCACGCCGCCGCCCAAGGCGGAGCCGCAGCGGCCGCCTTCGCGTGCACCCGAGTTCAGGGATACCGGCCCGATAGCCAGGAACGGTGAGTACTGGCCGCACGAAGGGCAGCCGGCTGGCCGGCGTGACCGCCCCGGAAGGGCCGAGCCCGGCCGCCGCGCGCCAGTCTCCAGGATCAAGGCCGGCGTCGTGGTCCTGCTGGTTCTCGCCGTCGTGGCAGCAGTGACCGCAGCGGCCCTGGCCTTCCGGCCTGCGCATCAGCCCGCCAGTCACGTCAGCCTGAACCCGTCGGCCAGCCACTCGGTGGCACCTCTCGCCCCGGTCGTGCCGCCGCTAGGCGCGCAGGAAATAAATGAGCCTGGCACTCAGGTCAACGCCGGCATGGCGATCGACGGAAATCCGCATACCGCCTGGCAGACGCAGTTCTACAAGGGCAATCCGGTGTTCGGCGGCCTCAAGAAGGGGTCCGGGCTCATCCTTGACATGGGCCATGCGATACGGCTGAGTTCGGTGAAGGTACTGTTCGGGCCGACGGCCGGAGCGGACGTGACGATCGGGGTGGGCAACGACGGCAGCGCTGCCCAGCACTCCGATGCCAACTTCACGACCGTTGCCAGCGCGGGCAACCTGCCGGGCGGCTCGCACACGTTCCGGTCAGACTCCACCGCGACGGGCAGATACGTGCTGATCTGGTTTACCCGCCTGCCACCGGAGGCCGGCGGCCCGGCCAGCAACTACGAGGCCCAGATTTTCAATGTCGTCGTGCGGGGCTCGAGCTGACCGATGCGGGCCGTGCCAGGCCCGTCCGCGATCCGAAGGCAGGCCGGCCTAAGGCCGGGCGGCAGCGACCGCGCCGGGGCTGAGGGGAGGACGGCGACGGAACCCCATGAGGCCGGCGGCGCCCAGACGGGGCACTCCCGGCCAGGGCAGCGCGGCGCACCGGACACGCAGCCCTCCGACGCGGAACTGCTCAGGCGGCATGTTGAGGGCGATCCTGACACCTTCAGCCAGCTATTCCTGCGCCACCGCGACCGGCTCTGGGCCGTTGCACTGCGTACTCTCGCGGATCCGGAGGACGCCGCTGACGCCCTGCAGGACGCGATGATCTCAGCCTTCCGGCGGGCCGGCAGCTTCCGCGGCGACTCGGCCGTGACCACCTGGCTGCACCGGATCGTCGTCAACGCCTGCCTCGACCGGCTGCGCCGTAAGGCCGCGCGGCCCGCGACGGGCGGCACCGACGAGCGCGCCCTGGATAACCTGGCCCTGGGACGGGCAATCCCCGACCCGTCGTCGGCCAGCGACACGACGCTCGACGTCATGGCGGCGCTGCGGACCCTGTCCCATGACCAGCAGGCCGCGCTCGTGCTCGTGGACATGCTCGGTTACCCGGTAGCCGACGCCGCGGAGGTCCTCGGGATATCCCAGGGCACGGTCAAGAGCCGTTGCGCGCGGGGCCGGGCGCGGCTGCTGCCGCGCCTCGCGCACCTGCGGCGGGCGGGCGGAGCGGCCCCCGAGCCGCGGGCAGGGAACCGATCAGCCGCCGGGAACGTCTCACCTGCGCAGGGAGGAGGTGACGACCAGTCATGACACCGCATGTCGGCGCGGAGGCACTCGCCAGGTACCGCGAAGGGGATCTCAGCGGCCGCAAGTCAGCGCGAATCCGGGCGCACCTGGCTGGCTGTCCCCGCTGCACGGCCCTGGATGAGGACCTTGCCGGGGTCTCCGCGATGCTGGCGAGCGCACCAGCGCCTGTCATGCCGGATCAGGTCACCGCCAGGATCCAGGCGGCGCTGACGGCCGAGGCCGCGCGGCCGGCCCGGCTTGCCGCCGGGCACGAAGCCGGCCAGCCCGAGCAGCCCGGCCATTCCCGCCACGCGGCAGGCCGGTCCGGCGCCGGCCGCCGCTGGCGCATGCCTGAGTTGCTGACCCCGCTCGCGGCGCGGGCCGGCGCCCTGGCGGCCGCCGCGGCCGTGATAGCCGGCGGCGTCTACGGAGCCGTCCAGCTCGCGGGCGGTCCGCCCGCTACCAGCGCCGGCAGCAGCGCCAGCGCGGCCGGGCCGGGGCGGCCCGCGGCCGCCGGCAGCGGGCCGCCGCTGACTTACACCCGGGACGGCCACCCGGTCCAGTTCACGCCGGTCTCGACGGGCCGGGACTTCCAGCCGGGACTGTTCAAGTCGCAGGTTAAGAGCCTGCTGGTCCGCTCAGCTCCCCTTCAGCCCGGGAACCGCCCGCAGGCCACCACCACGCACTCGGGTGCAAAAAATGGCATTCTTGCGGGATCCGCCGCGGGCAGGCGGACGTTCGGCGGTATCGCGCTCGTCACCCTGCAGGGCTGCGTCACGCGGATTTCGGCTGGCCGCCAGGTCCTGCTCGTCGATGTGGACCGCTACCAGGGCAAGCGAGCGGCGATCATCGTCGTCGCGGGCGGCGCCAGCGGCGATCGGGTGTGGGTAGTCGGGCCAGGCTGCTCACGCTCGGACAGTGACGTGATTACGCAGGCCAGTCTGGCCGCGGCCGGCTGAGGTCCGCGGTCTGGCGGGAATCTCCCGGCCCTAGGATCGGTTGACGCGGATGCAACGAGAGAAGGGCAAGCAGACGTGACCGAGGTTCGGGATGTCATCATTATCGGGTCCGGGCCGGCCGGATATACGGCTGCGGTCTACGCGGCCCGTGCGCGGCTGAACCCGCTGGTGTTCGAAGGCTCGGTGACCTCCGGCGGCGCTCTGATGGGCACCACGGACGTCGAGAACTTCCCCGGATTCCCGGACGGCGTGCTCGGCCCGGACCTGATGGACGCGGTCCGCAGGCAGGCAGAGCGATTCGGCGCGGAGCTGGTGTCTGACGACGTCACCGAAGTCGACCTGACGGCGAGCCCGAAGGTGGTCCGGGTCGGTGCCGACACGTTCCTGGCGAAGACCGTGATCATCGCCACCGGTTCCAGCTACCGAGAACTCGGCATCCCCGGCGAGAAGCGGCTTTCCGGGCACGGGGTGTCCTGGTGCGCGACCTGTGACGGCTTCTTCTTCCGCGAGCGGGACATCGCCGTCGTCGGCGGCGGTGACTCGGCAATGGAGGAGGCCACCTTCCTGACCCGTTTCGCGCGTTCCGTCACCGTCGTCCACCGCCGGGACGCGCTGCGCGCCTCGAAGATCATGCAGGATCGGGCGCTGTCCAACCCCAAGATCCGCTTCGCGTGGGACAGCGAAGTAACCGAAGTGGTGGGCGAGGACCGGGTGAGCGGGCTGAAGCTCCGTAACGTCAAGACCGGCGAGGAGAGCATCCTCGAGGTCAGCGGCATATTCGTGGCGATCGGCCACGATCCGCGCAATGAGCTCTTCACCGGGGTCCTGGCCACCGACGCCGAGGGATACCTGCTGGTGGAGCAGCCGTCCACCCGTACGGCCATCGAGGGCGTCTTCGCCGCCGGGGACGTGGTTGACCATACCTACCGCCAGGCGGTGACGGCCGCGGGGACCGGCTGCGCGGCCGCTCTCGACGCCGAGCGCTGGCTCGCCGACCAGGAATCGTGAAGCCAGCAGGATCCCGAGAATTCACATCGTTTATCTAGGCCGAAAGGAAGTCCTCATCGTGGGCGCAACCAAGAAAGTGACGGACCAGACCTTCGAACTCGACGTGCTGAAGAGCGACAAGCCGGTCATCGTGGACTACTGGGCCGAGTGGTGCGGTCCCTGCCGTCAGGTGGCCCCGGTTCTCGAGGAGATCGCCACCGAGTACGCCGACAAGATCGACGTCGTCAAGCTGAACGTCGACGAGAACCCGGTGACTGCCCAGCGATACGGGATCATGAACATCCCGACGCTCAGCGTCTTCTCCGGCGGCGAGGTCGTCAAGGAGATCGTCGGCGCGAAGCCGAAGTCGGCGCTGCTGCGCGACCTGGCCGATTTCATCTGACCTGACCGCGCCTGAACTGGCGAAACGCAGGCCCGGAGGTCGCACGCGGGCCTGCGGCGTCAAACGGCTCCCTGTTAACGCAGGGGGGCGTTTCACGTATGCGCCGAACTTCGGGACGACAGGCTAGGCAAGGCGCAGGGCACGCTCCGGGCTCATCGAGCCGAGCAGGCGCTCCAGGGCGACCTCCACGTCCTCACGCCAGGACAGAGCGGTCTTCAGTTCGAGCCGCAGCCTGGGGTAATGCGGGTGCGGGCGCACCGTCTTGAAGCCGACCGCGAGCAGGTAGTCCGCGGGAACAACGCAGGATGGTCCCTGCCACCGCAGGTCGCCGAATGCCTCGATCGCCTTCACTCCTCGCCGGGTGAGGTCCTTGGCGATTCCCTGGACCAGCATCCGGCCCAGTCCTCCGCCCGCGAAGTCGCCGAGCACGTGCGCCGTCATCAGCAGGACGGCGTCTGCGCTGACCGGACTGGTCGGGAACGCCACCGAGCGCGGCACGAACTGCGGCGGCGCGTAGAGCATGTAGCCCGCGGAAGCGCCGTCTACGTAGATGATCTTGCCGCAGCTTCCCCATTCCAGCAGGACCGAGGAAACCCACGACTCTTTCTCGATGGCCGAATCCCCGGCCTCCGCCACCCTGGCATGGTTCAGCGGGTCAAGTTCCCAGAAGACACAGCGACGGCACCGCGGCGGCAGGTCATCAAGATTGTCCAGGGTGATACTGGCAAGACGACGCGACACCTGGCACTCCTGTGGTCGTGACAGCGGCCGAACCGCCGGGCTGCCGGAAGCACAGCCCGGCGCTGTACCGGGCGCGGCCGGTCCGGCTGTCACCGGACATCGTCTCATGCCGCCGCGGCGCCCACGACAGCCGCCGTTCCGGCGGCCGGGATCCCGCTGCCTCAGCTGGCTGCGCAGCCAGCCCTCGATGATCGCTAAGCTCGGCGGATGGCTGCTTCTGCTTCCGGCAAGAACTTCGGCAGTGACAACCAGGCCGGCGCGCACGATGCCGTTATGCGCATGATTGGCGAGGCGAACGCTGGCCATCTGCCCGCGTACGGGGACGACCCGTGGACCGCGCGGGCCACCGAGCAGCTGCGGAGGGCCTTCGGCACCCGCGGCGGGATCTTCTTCGTGTTCAACGGCACGGCCGCCAACGTTCTCGGGCTGAGCCTCCTGGTCCGCCCGTTCGAGGCCGTGATCTGCGCGGCAAGCTCTCATCTGAACACCGATGAGTGCGGTGCCCCCGAGCGGGTGCTGGGAAGCAAGCTGCTGCAGATACCCGCGCCGGACGGGAAACTAACCCCGGACCTGGTGGCACGCCGCCTGGGCGACCGAGGGGATGAGCACCGGGCGCAGCCGCGGGCAGTCGCAATTGCCCAGGTGACAGAGCTCGGCACCTGCTACACGCTCGGCGAGCTGCGGGATCTTGCGGAGTTCTGCCGGGCTAGCGGCCTGCGGCTGTACATAGACGGCGCGCGGCTGGCCAACGCTGCTGCTCATCTCGGCTGTGAGCTCGCGGAGATTGCCACGTACGCGGACGTGCTCAGCTTCGGCGGGACCAAGAACGGCGCGCTGGCCGCGGAGGCCGTCATCGTGATGAACGAGGAACTCGGCAGCGAGGCGCGCTTCCAGCGCAAGCAGCAGATGCAGCTGGCCTCCAAGATGCGCTACCAGGCCGCCCAGTTCGTGGCGCTGCTCGAGGATGAGCTGTGGCGGCGGAGTGCCAGCCATGCCAACGCCATGGCCGCGCGGCTTGCCGACGGGCTTCGCGGCCTGGCCGGAGTCCAGCTACGCCAGACCGTCGATTCCAATGCTGTGTTCGCGGCCCTGGACGCCGGACATATCAGCTCGCTGCAGCGCAGCTGGAACTTTTATGTCTGGGATCCCGGCGAGAACGTCGTCCGGTGGATGACGGCGTTCGACACGACCGAGGCTGACGTGGATGCGTTTGCCGCGGCCGTGCGGACGGCGGTGGCGGGGTAGCAGCCGCCTGTCCCGCCCGGCCGGGTGGTGACCCTGGCATGGCCAGGACGGCTTCGCCAGCGTCACCTGCGTGACTCGTCGTTCCACGTGAAACATCGCCCCCCCGGACGTCTTCATGGCCCCCCGGACGTCTTCAGGGCCCCCGGACGTCTTCAGGGCCCCCGGACGTCTTCAGGCGCTGCGGGGCTGCGCCCAGTCCGCGGACATCGCCGCGACAATTCGCTCCAGGTCCTCAAGCGAGGCAAATTCGACGACGATCTTACCCTTGCGCTGGCCGAGCTCTACCTTGACCCTGGTCTCGAAGGTATCCGAGAGCCGGTCGGCTAGCTCCCGCAGCATCGGCGCGGCCGACGGCTTGGCAGGCGACTGGCGGGGCGGCTTGGCGGGCTGCGCGCCCAGCGCCACTATCTCCTCTACCGCCCGGACCGAAAGTCCTTCCGCCACAATGCGGCGTGCCAGCTGCTCCTGTGCCTGCGGATCCTGCACGGCGAGCAGCGCCCGGGCGTGCCCCGCGCTCAGCACCCCGGCGGCGACCCGGCGCTGCACGTCGGGGGGCAGCTGAAGCAGGCGAAGGGTATTGGAGATGTGCGGCCGTGAACGGCCTACCCGCCGCGCGAGTTCCTCGTGCGTGGCACCGAAGTCGTCGAGCAGCTGCTGATAGGCGGCTGCTTCCTCCAGCGGGTTGAGCTGCTCCCTGTGCAGGTTCTCGATCAGCGCATCCCTGAGCAGGTCATCGTCCGCAGTCCGCCGGACGATCGCAGGGACATGGCTAAGCCCTGCGCGCTGGCAGGCGCGCCACCGCCGCTCGCCCATGACCAGCTCGTAATGCCCGGGCATGACCGCGCGGACCACCACCGGCTGCAGCAGGCCAACCGCGCGGATCGAGTCCGCCAGTTCCTCAAGGGCGTCCTCATCGAAGACCTGCCGGGGCTGACGGGGGTTCGGCGTTATCGCGCCGGCCGGAATCTCGTCAAAATAGGCGCCTGCCCCGTCGGGCTCAGCCGGACCGGACTGAGTCGCGGAACCAGGCTGACCGCTCGCGGCATCACCCGCGGCATGCGCGGGCGGCGCGGTAGGGATCAGTGCCCCGAGCCCCTTTCCAAGTCCCCGTTTCTGCTGGGGCATCGCGTTGCCTCTCCTCGTTCTCCGCTCGTGCCGGTGGAGCGGGGTCAGCGGCGCACGGGCGCGAGTGCCGGCCGGGTCCCTGCCGGATCTATCCTGCCAGCCCTCGCCCGGCAGCAGACGCCAATCCGCCGAGGTCCGGCCGAAGAGCGCCCCAGTCCGGTACGGCTCAGCCGGCCGCCGGGGCATCCCGGTGAGCCATCTCCCTGGCGGCATCCAGGTAGGCCACCGCGCCGGTCGACCCCGGATCGTAGGTCATCACCGACTGCCCGTAGCTCGGCGCCTCAGAGACCCGGACGCTACGCGGGATCACGGACTGCAGCACAATGCCGCCGAAGTGCTCTCGCACCTCGTCGGCCACCTGGGCGGCAAGCCGGGTCCTGGCGTCGTACATCGTGAGCAGGATCGTGGAAACCGCGAGCGCCGGGTTCAGATGGCTCTTGACCAGGTTCACGGTGCGCAGCAACTGCTCAAGGCCCTCGAGCGCGTAATACTCGCACTGGATCGGGATGAGCACCTCGGGTGCCGCCACCAGGGCATTCACGGTCAGCAGGCCGAGCGATGGCGGGCAGTCGATGAGTATGTAGTCCAGATCCGACACGTCGTACCTGCCGAGCGCCCGGCTCAGCCGCGATTCCCTTGCCACCAGCGGGACCAGCTCGATCTCCGCGCCGGCCAGGTCGATCGTCGCGGGCGCGCAGTAGAGCAGGGGAATGGCCTCCACGGGGCGGATGATCGCAGCCAGCGGCCGGTCGTCGACCAGCACGTTGTAGACGGACGGGATCCCGGTGTGGTGATCAACATCCAGCGCCGTCGACGCGTTTCCCTGCGGGTCCAGGTCCACCACGAGCACCCTGCTGCCGTGCAGGGCCAGGCTCGCGGCGAGATTGACGGCCGTGGTGGTCTTACCGACACCGCCCTTCTGGTTGGCGATCGTCATGATCCGGCAGGCTCGCGGCCGCGGCCATGCCGGACCGCCCGCCCTCGCGATGAGCGCGGCCTGGGCGGCCCGGGCGATCGGGGTGTCAGTTCCGGTTTCCTGGCGGGCGGGAAGCACTACATCGGCGGAGCCATCCTCAGCACGACCGCGGTGCCTGGGACCCGCGACGCTCACCGCAGAATCGCTGGCCGCCCGCAGGCTGGGCGCTGAAACGGCCTTCTCAGCGGCACCGCCGATGCCCGTAGCCGGCGCCCCGGCGTCGCGGGCCTCCCGCTCGGCGCGCGCCCGCACCAGGTTCCCGGTCATGTCCGCCTCGTCCTCCCGCATTGCCGCGGTTCCGCCTCGATCGCCGCCCTCGCCGGTTTCACGTGAAACAGCGGCTGACAGTGCCTGCCGCATCCGCCGTGCAGGACCCGTCTCGTCGCGACCGCCAGCGACGTCTGGCCGGCCCTCGCCGGTCGCGGTCGTCGTGCCCCCCGTGCCTCCGGCCGATCCGGATGCCGTGCCTCTGGCCGGCCGACCGGAGAAAAGCGCCGGCCGGGACGCGGCTACCCCGTCGCCCGGCCACCCGAGCCCGGCCGTGAGGTCGGCCCCGCCCGCGGCCGCCCGATCGGCGGCCGGTGCCGGTGCCAGGTCGGCCGGCCTGGCCGGCCCGGAATCCCGCTGGTCAGGCTGCCCTCGCCGGTCGGGCTGACCCGGCCATCCCAAGCCCGGCGCGGACGCCATCATCCAGCTCCTCTCGTCCCGGCGACCCGCCGCCGCACGATCCTGCGCGCGCACCCGCATCCGTTCACGCTGCACATCAGCCCGCAGCCAGCTCAGCCCGGAACCAGTCAGCCAGTGCCGCGCCGGCCGCGGCCAGGACCAGCCCGCCTCAGCGACGCCGAACCGCGGCCCGCCTTGCCCTGGGCGCTATACCTGGGCCCGTCAGCACCCACGGCACCGGAAGCACCAGGAGCACCAGGCCGGGCGGCGTGGCTTCTCGGCCGCCCGGCCGTGAAACGAACCACCGTCGCAGCCGGATCGACCCTACCGCTACCAGCCTGCAGAACCTCCACATCCCGCGCGCCCAGCCGCCGTAGCTCCGGACGTGCCCGGCTGACTTCCGCCATGGCCCCGGCTCCCTTTATCGCCAGAACCACGCCGCCCGGCTTCAGCAGCCCGATCGCGAGACCTGCCAGCTTTTCCATGGGCGCGACCGCTCGCGCGATGACCACGTCAGCGGTGAGCTGGCCGGTGACATCCTCAGCCCTGCCCCGCCGCACCCCGACATTTGCCAAGCCCAGGATCTGGATGCACTCCTCAAGGAAAGTGACTCTCCGGGCCATCGGCTCGAGCAACGTGACCGTTACGTCCGGGAGCAGCATGGCCAGCACGATCCCCGGCAGCCCTGCGCCGGATCCGAGATCAATCAGCGAACACGGGGATGGCACCAGCTCGGCAACCGCCGCGCAATTGAGCAGATGCCTGTCCCAGAGCCGCTCGGCCTCGCCAGGGCCGAGCAGCCCGCGCTCGACCCCCGGCCCGGCTAGCAGCCCGGCGTACCGCTCGGCCAGGCCAATCGCGGTCCCGAAGACTTCCACGGCTGCCGGGGGCGCGGCGAGCGGATCATCGTGCGTGGACATTGCTAAGGCACCCGATTCTCCCGGCGGCAAATTACCAGCCGGACACCGCGCCGCTGGATCGCTGAGGAGATTCAGCGGCCCGGCGGCCCGCGCCAGCGACTGGCCGGCTGCGCACTCCTGCGTGCCTAGACAGCAGGCAGCACGACCACCCGGCGGTCAGGCTCCTCGCCCTCGGACTCGCTCCGCAGGCCGGCCGCGGCAACCGCGTCGTGCACGACCTTCCGCTCGAACGGGTTCATCGCGCCAAGCTTCTTCGCGACACCGGTCCGCTTAACTTCCTCCGCTGCATCGCTGCCGGCTTCCGTCAGCTCGGCCCTGCGCCGCTGCCGGTACCCTCCGACGTCCAGCATGATCCTGGTGCGCGCGCCGGTCTGCCGGTGCACGGCAAGCCTGGTCAGCTCCTGCAGCGCCTCGAGTACCTCGCCGCGCGGGCCGACCAGTTCATCGAGCGTCGCGCCGACCACGGACACCAGCGCCCGGTCGCCCTCCACATCCATGTCGATGTCGCCATCCAGATCGGCCACGTCGAGTAGTCCCTCTACATAGTCGGCCGCGATTTCGCCTTCCAGTTCGAGGTCGGCCAGATCCACCGCGGCAGCTTCATCGCTGGCCGGCGCAGGCGCAGGCTGCGTCTCGGACGCCGGCTCCTGCACTGCGGGAGTCGCTCCCGATGGCACCGCGACCGTCTCGCCGACTACGTCCGCCGGATACTGCTGCACAGCGTCTCCGTACGGCTCGGCGACCGCGTTCTCACCTTGAGTCACTACCGGGCCCTCCTACAATCGGGGTTGACCTCTCCTGGCAACGTCCAGATCCTGGCCCGGTCACTACCCCTTGCCGGAGCGCTTGCTTCGTGACTGCCGTTGCCGCTGCTGCCTGACGAGCTTAACCTCGGGCGTCTCGGGCTCGGGCTCGGGCTCGGCGCGTCCCCTGCCCAGCCTTCGCAAAATCCCGCTACCACCGTTGCCGTTGGCGTTGCCATTGGCGGACGGCCGGGCCGGGCCATCCGGCTTGCCCTGCGAGGACGGACGGCCCGCCCTGACCGGCTTACCCTGCGACGACGGAGGGCCCGCCCTGGCCGGCTTACCCTGCGACGACGGACGGCCTGCGCCGGCCGGCTTACCTTGCGAGGAGGGGCGGGGCGTCCCGGCCTGCTTGCCTTGCGACGACGGCTTGGCCGTCCGGCCCTGCTGCTTGTCGCCGCCTGCGGCCGGGCGCCCAGGCGCGGATGAATCGCCCGGCTCAGCGCCGCTGCCAGACGACCCGGATCCCACTGGCCCGGATCCCGCCGACCCGTTGGAACCTGCCGCCGGGCGCCTCGGCAGGCGCGGCGCGGGGCGCCGCGGGGCAAGTGCCGGTGCCACCGTGCCAGCCACCGCGGCAGTCCCCCCCGCCGCGAGCGGCTGCGGGTACCTCCGGAACAGCACGTACTGCTGGGCAAGCGTCCACACGTTCGTCGTCACCCAGTAGAGCACCAGCCCGAACGGCCAGTACAGCCCGGAAAGCGCGAAGAACGGCATGATGTACGCCATGTACTTCTGCGACTGCCCCATCGGGTTATCCGGAGTGGCCGCCGGCATCATGCCGCGCTTCATGCTCTGCCGCACGGTCAGGTAGGTGGTGGCCATGCTGACCAGGACGGCGAGCAGGATGACGAACCTGATGTGCAGCGGAGTCCCCGAGGACAGGAACTTATCGTCGATCGTCACGCCCAGGATGTGGGCGGTCTTGGCGCTGCTCACCATCGCGGTCGTCAGGTGGTACTTCGGGATCTGCCCCGGCACCCATTCGGCGATCGCCTTCAGCACGCTGAACAGGGCGAAGAACATCGGCAGCTGCGCAGCCACCGGGAGACAGCCCATCAGCGGGTTGACGCCCGCCTCCTGGTAGAGCTTCATCATCTCCTGGTTGAGCGTCTGCTTGTCGTTCTTGTACTTCTTGCGCAGCACGCTCATCTGCGGCGCGAGCGCCGTCATCCGGCGGGTCGTGTGCATCTGCTTGATGAACAGCGGCACCATGATCAGTCGCATCAAGACCACAAGCAGCACGATCGTCAGCGCCCAGGTCCAGCCGCTGCTGGCGCCGAAGACCGGGCTCAGCACGCCGTAGATGCGACTGACCACCCACGCGACCGCGTCGTAGAGCGGGTTAAGCGGGTTCACCAGCTAGCTCCCTTGTGATCTCATCGACAGTGCCGGCCTTCGGACGGCGGCGCCGTCCCCATGACGGCCGGCACCGGATCTATGCCGCCAGCATGGAACGGGTGGCACCGGCTCAGCCGGCGCACGGCGAGCCAGCCGCCACGCCATGCGCCATGCACCTGAACAGCCTCCAGCGCGTAAGCACTGCAGGATGGCAGGAACCGGCAGCGCGGCATGAGCAGCGGGCTGATGAAGCGGCGGTACCCGGAGATCGCCGCGGCGAGAACCCGGGCGGCGGCCGATGGCCGGTCCCTGGTCTCGCCCTGCACGGTGCTCATCACCGACGCCGTATCCCGCCCTGCCGCCGCAGCAAAGTGCCGAGTACCAGGTCAAGATCGGCGGCGAGATCCGCCTGGCGTGCGGTCGCGGCCCGGGGATTGGCGCGTACCACAAGCAGGCTACCTCCAGGAAGCGACCCCAGATACCCGCGGGCCAGGTG